>Ga0315315_10002570_pt1 | contig 16646 bp, 11 predicted proteins | sample M140m3416metaG_FD_203699 | JGI IMG/M metagenome (GOLD analysis project Ga0315315, IMG submission 203699) | Ammonia-oxidizing marine archaeal communities from Monterey Bay, California, United States - M1 40m 3416 | ecosystem: Environmental > Aquatic > Marine > Intertidal zone | place: USA... | reverse complement strand
TTAAAAAAAATCACGGAGAAAATCTGGATGAAGATTTGGAAAAAGACCTTGAAATCAAAGATTTGAAAATACAAATATTGGAAGAAAAATTGAAACATAAAGATCAAATTATAGATATTTTGAAAACCAAGGGAAATACAACAAATAATAATACGCAAAATTTTGATAATAATACTTTCAATACAAACAACATATCCATTAATTTATATTTGAATGAACATTGTAAGAATGCTATGAATTTGACTGATTTTGTAAATCAAATAACTGTTCAATTAGAAGATATAATGTACCAGGATAGAACGTCAAGTGCTGATGGTTTGACGAATATAATTACGAAACAATTAAAAGATTTGGCACCAACAGAGAGACCAATACATTGTAGCGATCAAAGAAGGCAACATTTTTATATAAAAGAAGGGGAGGAATGGAAGCAGAAGTCGGGTGATAAGGAAATGGAACAATCGGTTAGACAGATTCAAATAAAACAGCTATCGGCATTGAAAGAGTGGGAGGACCAACATCCAAATTTCATGGATGATGAGAGATTACAAAACAAATATACGAAATTTATGGAGAAGATAATGTATGGTTGTGGGGATAAACATAAGATGGATAAGAATGTGAAAGAAGTGAAGAAGAAAATATCACAAAACATAATGATAAAAGATGCGATTGCTGATTTACAAGAAGAATAAAATTGATTTAAATGTTAAATATCATTTCAATCAATATGAATATAACAATATCACATGATTATAATGCTGTAAAAGAACATTATGATAAGGAATTAAATAAAGATAAGAAATTGGTAAAAACATCAAACGACGAACCAACGCCAATAGACTGTGTTGAAGAGATGGTGAATAAAATACCGGAAGACTTTTGGAAGAGAAAGAATTTAAAAATATTAGATCCTTGTTGCGGTTGTGGTAACTTCCCATTTGTAATATATCATAAATTATTAAAATATCATAGTAAAGATACTATTTTGAAAGATATTTTGCATTTCAATGATTTGAATACCGATAGGATAGTAGTATTGAAGAAAATATTCGATTGCGATGATTTGAATGTATACACGGAGGATTTCTTAAAATTTGAAACGGGTATAAAATTTGATTTGATAGTGGCTAATCCTCCATATGCTAAGTTGGATGCAAATGGGAAAAGAACAGCAAAGAATCATAACTTGATAGGTTTATTTATAAATAAATCCTTAGAAATATTAAATGGAAAGGGTTTATTATTATATATTACACCTGATAATTGGATGTCTTATGCTGATAGAAATACGTTAATAATTAAATTGACGAACTTGCAGATACTGCATATTAATATTCATACAGCAAAAAAATATTTTCCTAAGGTTGGTTCATCATTTGTTTGGTATTTGATAGAGAATACGCCTGCGTATAAAGATATTACTGTGGAAGGTAAATGGAAGGGAGAAATATATAATAGTAGCGTTAAGAGCGAAGAACGAAGATATATACCGTTGTATTATAATAAAATGATACAGAATATATTGAAAAAAACATTGGACAATAAAGCATTAAGAAAATTTAGCGTTGAGACTACGAGCTTTTTACATAAATATACAAAAAAACAGTTCATAAAAAAAGAAAAAGATGAGGAACATATATATAGATTGATACATACACCGAAACAAGTTGTTTGGAGTTCAAAGAAACATAAATATCAAGAAGGGTGGAAGGTTTTTATTTCAACAACATCTTATTACGGAACATTTGTGGATAATGATTGTGGAATGACGCAATCAATAGCATTTATTAGATGTGAAGATGAGAAGGAGGCGTGTAAAATAAATAGTGTATTGAAACATCCATTATATAAGTTTGTAAATGATATATGTAGATATGGAAACTTCAATAATATAAGAATATTGCAGAGTTTTCCTTATTGCGATGATTATGATAAGGTATATAAGCAGTTTAAAATAACAAAAAAGGAGCAGAAGTTTATAGAAGGCAAATAAAAAAGTTATCTACTGTTTTCAAATTATTTTATTTTAATCCTTAAATTCTGCTAATAGGTTGCCCTCGCCTATTAGTTTCCTTCCTAATGTTTCCTTTAAATGTTTATTAAGTAAGACTTCCATTTTTTCATATTGAGATGTTATTTCCTCTATAACGCCACCTTCCGGAGTTGGCGTCTGTTCTAATTTTTGGGGTGCCTCATATATATAAAATTTAATTTCTTGGCCGTTCTTTATAGCCCACCTGAAAATTTGCGACCAAACATAATTTGTCGTAGTAGGTGTACCGCGGTTTGTCCAAGATTCATCTGTTCCGGCCTTGTATGAACGATCCTTCATTAGTCCTTTAACTTTTCCTCCTTTCAGGATTTTACCGTTAAGAGTTAATAAATATATTAATCGAACTTTATGAGCGTATTTATCGTAAGTTTTAATAGCATAACCAGATGCTAAATTTTCATCTTTTACTATTACAGCGCCCTCTTCGAATGGGTATGAACATTTTTTAAGATATTCATTAACATCGAGTTGTTTGCTAATGTCCCAACGATGTTTATATACTGTTTCCCAATCAGGCACATAATCAGCTCTTTTCTTACCCTCTTTATGTGTTGTGAAATCTATTATCATGTTTCTCGTATTTTGCGTAATCATCTTTATTGATTCGTAAGATAGATATTATTTCATTCAATTTTAAAATACTTTTAAAATGTACCTTGAGGTTTCTTCCTTATTTCAGCCAAAAAAAAAATAATTGTATATGTTATATGACGGATGCTTTAGATATATCTGGAACGGAAATGGAAAATATGGAAGAAGGAAAGGCACCACAAGGAATTAAATTAATGATAAAGAGACCATCTCTTACAGAAGAGATAATAGATAAACAAGAAGTAGCCAAACAGATGGAATTTATATTTGGTAATATGGCGAATAAAATTACGAATAAGAAAATTAACGGTAAGAAGCTACCTTTAACAATAGACGATGCTATATTTAATGTGAAATTGAATGTTATAAATTCCTTAAATATGATGGATTTTGACTCGGTAGACAATATAACATCTACGGGTGATACGCATAATAAGGTAACATATAAAAGAGTTGAAAGTAGTTTGAATCAATTATACAATAGTCCGGAGGAATATTATTCATCGGCGATGGATATATTGGCGAGTTATATAAGAGGACAAAAGTTAATATATATGGAAGCGAAACACGAATGTGATAAAAATTTAAATAGACTGATGTTGCCAGCTATATTTTTATCTTCGTTGGCTGCCGTTGCTACATATGCCATAGACGCATATTTTTGGGGCACGATAGCGATGTCGGCGTTAAATGCTTTTATATCATTTTTATTGGCTTTGGTAAATTATTGGAAATTGGATGCGCAAGCAGAGGCTCATAAAACATCAGCACATCAATATGATAAATTACAATCAAGTTGTGAATTTGCGTCAGGATATTTTTTATTATTTGGATTGAATGAAGATTCCGAAGAAGAAATGCAAAAAATAAAAGAGAGAATAATGGATATTGAAACGAAAATTAAAGAAATAAAAGCAACAAACCAATTTGTTATTCCAAGAAAAATTAGATATTTATATCCAAATATATATAATTTGAATGTATTTTCGATTATAAAAAAAATAACAAATTGTCAAAGGGATTATACTACAAAATTACGAGATATAACAAATAGAATAATTCATTTAAAAGAGGAATTATTAGACGATGAATTGGATAAATGTAAATTTGAAAAAAAGAAAAGATTAATACGTTTAGAGTATGACGCGAAATCATCAGCATTGACTACGATATTACTATTGAAATCGGGATTTTCGGTTATTGACCAAATATTTCAAGAGGAGATACGAATAGCAGAAATTAATAGAAGAAAATGTTTTAGTGATTGTTGTATGCCTGTAACGAAGAATGTTATAGATGCTAACAAATTTATAAAATATATAATGGATCCATTTGAAAAATATGAACCGTGGGAAGATCCACAACATAAAGTAGAGCAATATGATAATGTAAAGGCTCTTATAGAGGAATATAAAAATAAAGATTCTGAAAATAATAGTAAAGATAAAAAGGTATGTAGAGAACAATTGAAACATGTGTTAAGACACGGTAGTGTAACAAGTATAGAATTTGAGAAAAGGGCGCATACACCTTTAAAGAGATTAGCATCATTTCACAAAAATTAAAAAATATGAGTCTAACTCACTATTCTTCCCTCCTATTTATTTAATTAATCGCACGATTCACTTTCGAATTTATCTTTATGGTCGGCTTCATCTTCGGCATAGTTTTCTTGGGCGTCATTCCATAATTTCTGTTCTATGGCTTCGGCCAGCTCGTTTACAACCATTTTCGCATACCTATCATTTCCCATATACATCTCTTTGTCGTACTCAAACCCTTGGACGAACCATGGAACAACAAGCTCATCTGTATCTTCTTCAGAATTCTTACTTTCTAAAGATTTTCTATATAATTTACCAGGTCGGGCTTCAACGCGATTAGCTTCTATAAAAGCTTGAACTCGTTTTTCGGCCTCGTCTTTAGTAGTCTTATTGTTTCTTGGGCGCCTATTAGAGCGACGGTGTGGTTGCATCATGAACATGTTTGTTTTGTAGTGGTAGTTTAATGTTATTTGTATTAACTGTAAATTGGTGATTACAATTTAGACAAATGAAAAAATCATTCAATTTTTCAATCTGGTTTGAAAGTACCTTGAATTTAATATAAATTATTATATTCTGTATATAATTTATATAGATGGCAAGTTTGACGACTGTAAGTGGTATAAATGCTAGCAGAGCTAGTAGCGATGAAAGTAGCGATGAAAGTAGTGATGAAAGCATCAATAGCGAGGAAATAGCGCAAATACAATTAATAGAAGGAAGAATAAAAGTAGGTTGGACAGCTCATGGTGGTGGAAGTGATGGTTATTATTTTAGAGAGACGCCTTCATCAGAAAAAGGAGGAAAAGATAATTTTAAAGCAACTAAAATGGATTTTATTAATTTAAAAGATTTGTTGGAGGATATTAATAAAACATTGAAAGAAATGTTTCCGAATGAACCATGGAAACGAATTGAAGTCTTGAGTCTTTTTAGATGGACATCGCCTGGGGCTTCAATAGTGTCTAATGAGGATATAGATGATGTATTTAGAGACATATTTCAACATCCAACATGGGTTAAACTTTATAAAAATAAAAGATTACATTCAAGAGATGGTATGGGTAGTAAGGATCTGCATCTTCCACAAACAGTAGGTAGTGGCGAATTGGAATGGAGAGGACCTGGTGAATTATTGAAAGATTTGCAAGTATTCACATATCGTAAAGATGACGAATTAAAAGAGGATTATATAAGACAGATATTTTTAAATGAATTGATATCCAGCGAGTATCAAAGTAAGTTTACACAATCAATATCCACTGATTTTGATTTTTGGATGTCAAGAGATGACGGTTTATATGGTGGTAAAGGTGTTCCCGAATTGGTAAGAGAACTTCCTGATGAATGGACACAAGAAGGAAAAGGTCAAGTTAGAACTTTAAAAGCTATACATGACGAGATTTTGCTTGTAGGAAAAGGGTCCGCAGGGCATTTGGGCGATAGAAAAATGGCTGATGTTATAAAGGAAATTATAATAAAATGTGCTGCTCTAATAAATGATGAAGCAGAGTGGAATAAATGTTGTAAGCATTGGGAATTTTATCCTATTTCTTGTTCTCCAATTACAGGAGTTGAAGGTAAGAAAGAATTGATGAAAGTTCCTGATTTTCATGAAGAAGAGAAAGCTGAATTTGCGGCATTACAAACAGAAAAACTACAAGTATTAGCACGAAAAGATAATGATGAATTAAAAGGATTAAAAGATGAATTAAAAGGAGTAAGAAAAAAACTTGGTAAAACTGTAATAAAACTTCCATCGCAAAAAGCAACTTTAAAAGAAGACGAAAAAACAGGTTTAGTAACATTAGAACAGGATTTATTAACTAAAATTAATAATATTGAAAAACCTATACAACAACAAGAAATGGACTTAAAAAAAAAAGAAGAGGTTATTTTGAGAGGGAAGAAAGAGGAAGGTATTGAAAATTTCCGTTATAAAAGATTTAATAATAACCCGGGATTATGGTTTATTTATATGTTAAATATTGCGAAGCGTTGTAGAGTTTTTCACCAAGGAAGAGAAAACATGAAGAAATTTGTTGATAGCTCATTAGAAAAATTAAAAAAAAATTTGGGTGTTGAGAAACAGGAGGGTTATGTGTATGAAATTTCCCCAAGTGACCATGAGTTTCAAAATACATACGATTGTTTAGACCCCGATGAAAGGAAAGATTTATATATAGATATGGGTCAATTTCTTTACCAAGTTAGACAAAACGATGATAGGCGGAAGGCTGGTATTGTTGGGTTTAATGAAGTACTAACATACACGGCTGGTGGCGAAGGTGACGGAGGAAAATATAATTTATTTTATGATGATGAATTTTTTGCGCTTATGAAAAAACTTCAAGCAGGAACATATTTGGACGGCAGGGGATTATTAACGATAATAGAAGAAGATTGTATTGAAGGAACAGACAAAGGTGAAGAATCATTAATAGACCATATAACGAGGTATGTTGATGCAAAATATGATGAAATGAACTCAAAGAAGAAGAGTTCGGTCGGGGACGTGGACACAAATAAGATTCCAATAGTAATAAAAATTTTATTTTATGTTATTTTCAATGCATCAGACCCTATTGAAGGGATAGCAAAACAATATAGATTAGCTGATGTTGGAGAAGGAGACAAAAAAAGTAGGTCAACAGAAAAGGGTAATATTGATAAAAGTATGGGATGGGGATTATTTCAAGAAGGATATGATTTTTCTGCTGCTGTTCATGGCTTTATTACTTCAGTTACTAATAGATTATACAGAGTAGAAGAAGAGTTTGGCGCGGGAAGAATGAAAAAAAATATTAGGTTAAAAGTAGACCAGTTGATGCATGCACAAGAAGGTGAAATGGTTCCAGGAAGAGAGGACTTAACGGTGGAAGATGTTCATTCTTTTTTGACTATGGCTGTTGATTATAAACAAGGCGTAGATAAAGCAATGCGCGATATTATGATTACTCCAACTAATTTCGCAGGCCTGGATGTGAAAAAGAAAACAAAAGACAAAATAATGGAAGAATATAAGGAAAGAGTATATCGATTGATGGATGATCAAGGTTACAATAGATATAGAGCGGATGATTATGATTATTTTTTTTCTGTATATTCAAGACAATTCGTTAAACAAAAAGATAATATGCATGCAAGAGTAATAATAAATGATGGAACGCTTAAATTTATAAGCCATTATGGTGGTAAAAAAAGAAAAAAAAGAACGCGTAGAAAGAGGAAAAAGAAAAGAAAGAGAACGAGAAAAAGAAAGAAAAGAAAATGTAAAAAACGTATGAAAAAGAAAATAATATGTTTATCCGCCCCAAACAAAAAAGCAACTAGGAAATTAATACGCGTAACAAAAAAATTAGCAAGAATGAAAGGAATAAAACTAAGTAAATGTAGCAAACAAAGAATTAAAAAATGGGCAAAGAAAAAGAAAAGAACCAGAAGAAGGAGGAAAAGATAATGTGTATGTAATATAAATGGGAAGAAAAACAAGAAAGGTTAGAATCAAAGGAGTAACATTGTTCGATAATCCAGCCGATTATGATTTAGAAATAAAAAAATCAAAAATACATGGCGTTGGATTATTTACCAAGAAGGCTATTAAAAAAGGCAGAACAATAGCACCATATAATCATAAAAAGAAACATGTAATGAAATGGGCTACATTTAAAAAGAAATATGGAGAGGATTTTAGATATACTTATTCGTTAAAAAGAGTGGGAAAGATTATTAATATGAAAAAAAATAGGAATTTAGTTACGTTTGTTAATGATGCTACACCGAAAGAGAATAGTTATTTGAAAAGGAGAAGATTAATAGCTAAGAGAGATATAAAAGCGGGTGAAGAAATAACATTATCGTATCCACATTATGAACCAAAAAAGAAATCAAAAAGAAGACGTACAAAGAAAAAGGGTAGAAAATAATTTTATATAATATTTAAAATTATTTTAAACAGGTATTCTCGTTAGATTGGATTGAGATTTATTTTTTATATTATGCCACATTGGTATTTTCTTATCTTGTGTCCAAAAATATGGGTCTTTATCTTTTTTTTTTTGTTTTAGAGCTACCTCCCTCGAATCTTCTTTATCAAAATGATTATTATACGCCCTATAAGATTCAAAAAGTTTTTCATCTTTTCTTTTTTTTGCATTGGGTGCACTGTAATTTTTTCTACTATTTACCCATAACCGAAACGAATATACGAAAGATATAAGAGAAGCCATAAAATTTTGAAACACATGTGACCATTCATCATAAGTAATGTTTTTTTTAAATTTGACATCATCAGGGTCGTCTTTAAATATTTCCTTCCCACCGGGTAATTTTACCCCCTTGTTTTTGTAATTATCTTTATAACCCAATTTATTATTATATGAATTTGTATCTTCAAATGGTTCGCCAGTCTTCATAATTGTAGGACAACAAACCTCGCCATTTTTACTTAGTTCTTTTACACCGTTATTATTTTCCCAAGATAAAACGTATGGATGAGCGAAATCCATGAATTTAAAATTTATACCCTTACTACCACTTACAATAAAAATACTACACCCTATGAATGCTATAGCAGGAGAATTTTCGGTTTCAAATGCTTCAAAGTTTTTTTTAATAAAGTTTTTTTCAAACCCGATTAATTTTAGTTCAAAATCATTAATATATTTGTCTGGGGTATTGTAGAAAAATGTATCATAAATAAATCCTGGGTTAAGAATATACAATTTATATTGGTCCAATTTGTATTTTTTTTTGATATATTCTCTATCTCTTATATTTTTAACAAATTTTTTATCTTTGTCATACACATCCTTTAATCTTTTTTCTTCTTCTTCTTCTGATGTTTTTTTCTCTTTACCAATTACCGGTTTAAATTTCATTAAAAAACGTTTTATTTCACCGGCCGCTGATGTTTCGTGCCAACCCGATTCTAATGCTTCGGTATTACTTATTTCATTAATTCTATTTTTTAAACTGGTACCTTCAAGGCGAAATCCAACTTTTGACGAAATAGATTGTTCTGTATCCCTTTTAATACCACTTTTGTTTCCGTCAAATCCTTTTTCATGAATAAAACTTGTTCTAAAACCTAATTTAATATCTAAATTATTAACGCGTTCGGTACCCTCACGAACAGAATTATGTATATTGTTCATAGGTATATAATAATGCATGTCTTTCTTGGCTTTTTCCGTACTGTTTGGTTGATAAGGAAGACACCTTCCAAGATCATCTTTAAATAAAGGTATATATTCTTTAAAAGTTTTAAAGATTTCATTATCCTGGTTTTTATAAAGATATTCGTAAAAATTATATTCGGTTCTTGAATCTTTAACCCATTTTTTGCCTCCCCAAATTTCACAATCATTACCACCCTTTGTGGTTGCCGGCATATATATGTTAATAAAAGCACCTGGATGACCTCCCATTTCGGATTTGTCGTCTGGGGTAAAATTGCTCAATTCAAAAATATTAGGACATTTATCCGCAATAACATCATCCGTCTCTTTAAAATCTTCAAGAGAAGGTTTTTCCTTATACATACGTTGAAAATTTTTTTTAAATGGGATCTTATCTGTTAATTTTATTTCCCATCCAAGTTTTTTCAATTCGTTTTTTTTATCTTTATCGTTTAAACCTTTTCTTCCCAATATCTCCAGAACTTTTGTTTTTAATTCAGCAAGTTTTGCTTTTTTTTGGGGATTAGTTAATTTTTCATATTCTTTATTATCCATAGTCATTTTGAGATAAAATAAACGTTTATGATTGTTATATGCTATATTTCCATTATCACATCTTCTTTCATTGTCTCCTTTAGATTCATCTACGCCACCAAGTCCTTGTCTTATACTTTCCTGTTGTCGTTCATCGTATTCTTCAAGATCATCACCATCTCCTCCTAAGTCAGAGTAACTTCTTTTTTTAATAACGTTAGCACACGGTTCTTCGCCCTTTTCATCTCTTTCTTTATTTATTTCTCTTCGGACTCTTTGAACGGCGTTAAGATGTTCAAACGCTTCCTTTTCGTCAGACTGGTTTCCAGCCATTTGAGCTATAGCAGCGCGCCTCTGATAATCTTCTTCTTCTTCTACTAAGAAATTACACCCTTTGTTTTTTTGTTGTTTTTCTTTCTTATTATATAAATTTGTGTAAAACTCAACCCAGCTTTCATGGTTAAAGTCTTTCGGGTCAATTTTATGTAATTCTGTTGCTATAACCATTTGAACTTCGGTATCATTTTCGTCATTAGCTTTTTCCATTCTTTCTAATAAATCGTAATAACGTTCTATGGGTGAAAGGTGTAACAATTCCTGTTCTAAAGTAACCATTGCGTGTGCGGTTTCAAACTTTAATAGTTTCGGGTCTATTGGTGCTATTTTATTGTCTGTTGTTGTTTCTTGACCTGGTATTATTGATTGCGTTCTATTTGTTGCGTTTTTTACTTGTTTACCAGCATCTGTTACAATATTTCCCAATCGGTCTGCTTCTTTATTCAATTTAACAGCAAGTGCTTCGTCGGCAATTTTTTTACTCTGACTTAAATAATCTGGGTTTCCCTCTTCATTTAATCCTGTCGCGCCTCTTTCCGTCTGCATTATATATTATTAAATGATAATATATAATTAAATATTTATTTCAATGAACGACAAATTACATTACCCAAAATGAATGTTTTTATGCTAAAATGTTTTCGGTATTGTTTTTTTTTCTTTATTATGTATCTTATAATACCATATAAAAATACAATAATAGACCCCGCAAGGGTGTATTTTGTTATATCTATTAATAGTTTATTTTTATCGTCATTAATTAATTCACGATTATACCAATATAATCTTTGCGTATTTATTGCGTATACGCAAAATAATAATAGCATTAATATTGCGTTTGTTATTATGTTCATTTTGGCCGAGAATAATAAAATTAAGTATATCCCTAATCCAAAAACCAATGTATCTAAAACATTACCATTTGACCAATTCACATCGGATTTATTTTGTGTATTCATGTCGAAGGACCAACCACCTTCTAACATTATAAATAAAAAACATATTAACCAACCAATTATATGTTTTCCCATTACACTATTTTTTAAATAATTTTGCGTTTGACAAGGTAATACTTGTGTAACATAACCACTTGCTATTACAATAAACGCAACAAATAGGAACCCAATTTTTGACGAATGTTTATCTATAAAATTAGAATTCATATATAATTACATGTGAAAAAATGTTTCAAGGTACCTTGAAGATTTAACCTTGAGAAATCATGAAAAATTGAAACATTTATTCACATGTATATCAAATCATATATATAAATGCAAGTAAATAATACTACACAAAACCAAAACACACAAATTAAAAAAAACATGAATACCCAACAACAAATCTTAACCCAAGAAGAAATAGCTTTTGTTAAAGAAATGGCTACGCTTGGATTGATTCGTACTGTTGCTTTACATAGCGAGGAAATAGCTTTATTAAAAGCTACTCCTGTTAAATCTAAGAAGAAAGTTATGTCTGATGAAGAAAAGGCTGAAAAGTTGCGTATTAAGGAAGAGAAAGCGGCTAATAAATTAGAAGCAGCCAAGGCTAAATTAGCAGCAGCCAAGGTTAAGGAGGAGAAGAAATTAGAAGCAGCCAAGGCTAAGGAGGAGAAGAAATTAGAAGCAGCCAAGGCTAAGGAGGAGAAGGCGGCGGCTAAAGAGAAGAAGAAATTAGAAGCAGCCAAGGCTAAGGAGGAAAAGGCAGCACTAAAACAGCAGAAGTTAGCGTTGAAAAAGATATTGCTAGCAAATGCTGGTCCTAAAATCGATAGTAGTTATACTAAAAAGATTTTCGTAGAATTTGCCGACCAAAACGAAAATAAAACCGACCACGGTATGAAGGGTACCAATGGTAAAACGTTGAGAATCGCTCGTAAAAAAGATGGTTCGGACCCTATGGTGTATAGGCATAATCCAAACAATTGGACACCTGAAGCCACATTGGTATTTGAATCGCTTACGGATAAATGGAATAAAAAAGAGAGACACTTTAGTCCTGGATATAAAGCACCGGTAAAGAAGAGTAGTGTTATGGCTGCTAAAATTGCCGTTGAAGATACAGATGAGGAATTGGATGAGGAAATTCCTGTTGGAGTTAAACTTTATCGTAAATATTTGAAGAGTAATAAGACCGGTCGCACAACGTGGATTCAAAATGGAAAGTGTCCGGGAAAGGGAATGATAGCAATGAGCCAATGGGCGTATTTGAAAAGCGTTAAAGACGAAAAACCATTCAATAATAAGACTTATGATGTTAATCCAGAGCTTAAAACCGAAGAGGGCGTAGATATGGTTGATGAACAAGGCAAGGTTGTAAGCAACCACGTAGAATCATTTACACCAGTTGAAGATAAGAAAGTCGCTGCTGTTGAAGATAAGAAAGTCGCTGCTGTTGAAGATAAGAAAGTCGCTCCAGTTGAAGTTGAAGTTGAAGTTGAAGATGAAGATGACGACATCGTTTCAGATGGAAATATGCTAAGCGAATATGATGAAGATGGTTTTAGACCGTGGTCACATTTTAGTCAGATGGGCGTATCATTGAAAATTCATAGAGATAATCGTGTATTCCTTACGGACAAGCCTGAAACAGAAGGATTTTTGGGATGGTTCAATAGCGATAACTGTGAAATTGAATCGGAACAGGAAGAATCTGATGATGAATTTGGTTCTGACGATGAGAAAGACACTGAATTGTTTGATTAAGTATAAAAATAAATAGGAGGGAAGAATAGTGGGCTAAGGCTCATATTTTTTATTTAGCAGTATATTATATATGGCACAAATAGTTGCTTCAACAGGACGAAAAGGGAATCCAATACCAAGTTCATATTTACAACAAATGCCGGATTATGAAGAAGAAAGAAAAATAATCATTACGAAGTTGGAAGATATACATGATAATATTGGAGATGACTTTCCATATCCTATTGATAACCAACCGAATAGTTTCACTTATACTGAAAACATTTTTGGGATGGAAAAATTAACACCGATGCCTAATCCAGAAGAAACTATCGGTTTGTCAAGAACGAAAGTTGAGAATGATAATACGGTATCATCGGGTATAGCTTATCAATGTAATGTAAATGAAAAGGGGGAGCCCCCTATAGGGTTCCATAAAACAGGCAGTTCAATAAGAAAAGATATTGAAAGACTGGAAAAGCGACAGCGTGGATTCGAATTTGATTCCGGATGGAAGGTACAACCGTATAAATTTAAAGATGATTGGCAACAGCGTAGTGATTGGAGAAGGATGTATTCTTGGATGACTGGATTGCCTTTATGGTTTGATACACGTGTTAAGCCTCAATGTGAACATAAAATTCCGTTATTTCAACAAGTTTATCAAATAATGGGTCCTATCAGCGTAACAGCCATGAGAGCTTCAACATCACCATCTTCTAAATCATTTAAAAAAAGGTGGTATGGAAAATTAATGAGTTCTTTGGATAAATTAGTGGTTGAATTAGCTGTAAAAATAAATAGAAACATTAAGGATAAAAATGATTTAAGGAATAATTTTAAAAGAGCACTCCGAAATAAAATCATTCGACAAATTAAGAATAGTGATATATCCGTTGGATTTGAGAGTGATGCCGGAACTGTACTAACAACTTCTTCACTTGGTCGTGTTGTTACAAATACAACTGCTCAAGAACCAGATTTTTTAATTAATAAATATTTAATAAGACAAGAATGTTATGCTTGGGAATATGCTTATACTAATATGTGGGCTAAAAGTCAAGAGATGTTTATAAAGCTTAGTATTAGTGAAAATAATGTGTTGAGTTTTGATATTAATGAAGATGTTATTAAACAGTGTGTTAATACTTTATCTTGGTGTCTTCTTGGAACGTTAACAGATAGAACAAAACCTCTATATACCAATTACCATTATGATCTTTGTGACTCTTGGGCTGAAATAGCATTAAATATCATAAAATTAACCAAACCTAAACGAAATGATTATAAAGGTGTTGTGGAAAAAATACGAGAACATATGGGATTGAAATACGGAGAAAACGACTTTGACCCGATAAAAAATTCACCAACAACTCTATTTTTAGAAGCACTTGATATTATGAATTGGATAAAATTATACCCAGATGAAGGTGTATTAAGTCTTATTAATGCTTGTTTGGGGGGAAAAGAAATTATTGATTTGGAACTTCCTGATAGAAGATACAAAGTAAATGGTACTGCTGTTCAATATTCAAGAGCGTTCATTTATGCCAATATGTGTAATCAGATGATTTTTTTGAAACATTTGTTAAACTATGGTATAAATGAAGGACCTTATAAAATTGGTAATGGCGGTGATCAGGGTATAAGGAATATGTTACGTTTAAATTATTTAAGACTTAAACGGATGGTAAAAAAAAATCCTGGTTCGTTTGATATGGATAGGTTTAAGGCACAACCTTTATTTATAGCATTGAGAGATATTAATTCGGTTGATGCTGTAAAAAAGTCAGACGCTGAAGATTATTTTAAGAATCAAAGCTTCGTTGCTATTCAAGCTGGTGGTGGGCATGCTCTTGATGTTTCTAGAAAAGACCCGTTCGAGCAAGATACAGGTGGGTTTTTAAATACATTTTTCGAATGGACTTTTGGGCACGAAGGAGGACCCAAAGGAGAAGAAGAAGATTTTGAGGGAGAAGATATTATTAATAGTGAAAACAAATTGGATATGATAAAAGATATAATACCAGATATAGAAATTGATATACCAAAAGATGCAGAAGAGCAAGATATAAAAGATATACAATTGGTAAAACAAGCGTTTAATGATCTTACTCAACAAGGTCTGGAAAATTTAGAAGACCAAGATGAGGAAGGTGAGGAGCCTCGTGATCCTGAGGAGTACGATTATACAAAAGAGATCGAGGGCGGAATTACGGCAGAAGGTTTAGCCGGAGAAACTGTGGATATGACGGACGTGGGAATGCCTCAATCTCCAACCTCTAACCCTTATACGGATTTGACGGACCAAGTATGGTCAGATCTTGGACAACAATTTAGAGATTATTTGGCGAATAACTTTAAGGAGGGAGAAACGACGACTTCGAGTCAGGAGGAAACGATGGATGTGGTGGAAGAGATAACTCCATTGTCCACTTTAAGAGATGATTTATTTACGCGAGTTCCAAGAAATGGGGCAATCGGTTATGTAAATAACGCAAGTGATAGGAAATTATATCGTATTCTTGCACGACAAAATAGAATGGCTGGAAAAGAAAATTATGGCTCCGATAAAAATCGCCCACGGGAAGCAAAACTACCAGGTCACGTTATACAACGTTCCCAATGGGCGCAGCTAAGGAGATTTTTTTCATTAAGAGTTCCTATTGAAGACAGACTTATTGAATTTGGAATGACTAATGAAGAACCTGGATTAATAAACGAACTGAGTGGTTATATACAAAAGGAATTTGGAAAAAAGGTACCCGATCGCGATATAATACGATATATACTTGACCCACCAGCTTCAAATCCACAATGGAACACAAAGCAAAATGTAATAAGTTTATCAAGAAATTTTCGATATTTTCTTGAGGAAAAGAATAATAAATATATTATTGATGCGGTCGAGGATGGAAATAAGGCAAAGGGGACACCACCACGTATTAAGTCGTTACGAACTCCACCAAGTGGATTCGGAACGATAACATCCGAACCTTCTCCTAAGTACAATAAAAAAGGAGATCCAAGACTATCGGTTATAAAAGAACACACAAAAAACAAAAGAAAAAGGGATGGGGCTAGAACAAAAAGAAGTCTCATTCCTGAAAATTTTAAAAAAACTAAAAAAACTAAAGAGGAGGATATGGAAGTAGAATTACCGACGTGTCATGTTGTAGGGTGTGAACTTGATGCAGACCCAAATCAAGGAGGGTTTTGTGGTATCGATCATTTTCCACCACCGGGACATTCGGGTAATGAACAGGGACAACTGATTGGTGTGGATGGAAGAATTTATGGTGGTAAAAAGAAGAAACGTAAGAGAAGAACAAAGAAACGTAAGAGAAGAAAGAAGAAGACGAAGAAACGTAAGAGAAAAAGGAAACGTACAAAGAAAAAGAGGAGGAGGAGAAAAAAGAGAACCCGTAGGAGGAGATAATTTTCTAATCTAATAATAAATGAAATTAAATTTACTTCATTTATTAATCATATTATTTGTAGCTTTAGTAGCATATGACTTTTTTATGATGGGACGTAAAAAGAAAAAGGTGAGATTTAATTTGCAACCCACGTATTTTGGCGTTCCGGGTAAGCGTCCGCCGAACCTTCCAGTCAGATGGGGATATAGGAATTATTAATTTCATGACAATCAAGGGAAAGAATAATTTTTTATTCTTAAGAATAAAAAATGCTCAACACCGTGGGGTAGGAGATTATTGATGGG
>Ga0315315_10002568_pt1 | contig 16670 bp, 9 predicted proteins | sample M140m3416metaG_FD_203699 | JGI IMG/M metagenome (GOLD analysis project Ga0315315, IMG submission 203699) | Ammonia-oxidizing marine archaeal communities from Monterey Bay, California, United States - M1 40m 3416 | ecosystem: Environmental > Aquatic > Marine > Intertidal zone | place: USA... | reverse complement strand
AGATATTAAGCAAAGTTATGCGGAGGGTTTTAGGTCTGTTGAGCATATGAAACGTTACACAACGATGGGCATGGCCACAGATCAAGGCAAAACCTCAAATATTCTTGGTTTGGCAATTATGTCAGAGTGTACTGGAAAACCTATTCAGGAAACAGGAACAACGATTTTCCGGCCACCTTATACACCGATTCCTCTTGGGGCCTTAGCTGGTCGATCGCGAGGGAAGAATTTCAGACCTTATAGATTGACACCGAGCCATGAATGGTCTGAAGAGCAAGGTGCAATTTTTGTTGAGGTTGGTAATTGGCTTAGAGCGCAATGGTACCCTAAGAGTGGCGAAAAGAGCTGGCGTGAAAGTGTGGACAGAGAAGTGTTAGCAACAAGAAATTCGGTAGGGATTTGTGATGTTACAACTCTTGGAAAAATTGATATTCAAGGATCAGACGCAGCTGACTTTTTAAATATTGTTTATGCAAATGCCTTTGGAAAATTGTCAGTAGGCAAGGTTAGATATGGCTTAATGTTAAGAGAAGATGGTATCGCTTACGATGATGGAACAACCGCTCGGTTTGGCGAAAATCATTTCATAATGACAACCACAACTGCTAACGCTGTTTTGGTTTTTAGGCGGTTGGAATTTGTACGGCAATGTCTTTGCCCTGATATGGACGTTCATATTATTTCCACTACAGATGCTTGGGCTCAGTTTGCCGTTGCTGGTCCAAATTCAAGAAAATTACTTGAAAAGATTGTGGATAAAGCATTTGGCATTTCTAATGAAGATTTTCCCTTTATGGCTTGCGCAGAGATAACTGTTTGCAATGGTACACCAGCACGGTTGTTTAGGATTAGTTTCTCGGGGGAGTTAGCGTATGAATTAGCAGTTCCGGCTAGATATGGAGATAGTTTGATAAGAGCATTAATGAACGCGGGTGAAGAGTTTAATGTCACTCCCTATGGCACTGAGGCTTTAGGAGTAATGAGAATTGAAAAAGGTCATGCGGCTGGTAATGAACTTAATGGGCAAACCACAGCATTAAATCTTGGATTAGAAAAAATGATTAGTCAAAAAAAAGACAGTATAGGAAAAGTGTTAGCGCAAAGGCCTGAAATGAATAAAGATGATGAAATAAAGCTGGTCGGGTTCAGACCAGTAAATCAGGGTGATCGGTTGGTTGCTGGAGCACATTTTTTAGAAAAGGGCGTGGAGGAAATTATGGAGAATGACTTGGGCTGGATGTCATCAGTCTGTTATTCCCCAATTTTAAATGATTATATTGGAATTGGGTTTATCAAAAATGGAAATAAACGAATGGGAGAAATTGTGCATGCCTATGATAAGATGCGTAATAATTCCGTGGATGTAAAAATATGCTCTGCTCATTTTGTGGATCCAGAGGGAGATAGGGTTCGTGGGTGATTATGCATTGAAATCAATTTCACCACTAAATGGGTATTCTAGAAATTTTAAAGAAAACCTTTTGGAAGAGGTTGTTGGTATGGAAGTTATTTCCATCGCAACTTCGGTGGAAAATAAAGATTTTCTTAATAAACAATTGATTGAAATTTTTAACTTAGAGTTGCCAGTTCCAGGAAAATCTCATTTAACTTCTAATGGCTTGAGCCGGCTTATGGGCTTGTCATTAGATCAGTGGCTTATTGTTTCAGTTGATCAAGAATATGAACTAAAGTCTTTGTTAGAAAATTCTTTATCTAATAAATCTTATGTTACGTTGCAAACAGATGCTTGGGTGTGCATTAGGATTAGTGGTCGATCTGCGTTGAAGGCTTTGGAGCGAATTTGCCCAGTCAATTTAGATCCTGATTTATTCTTAAAAGATTTTATTGCTCGGACAATGATGGAACATTTAGGGAGTATTGTTATTTGTGAGAACCCGAATTCTTACTTGCTGATGTCAGCAAGTAGTTCGGCAAAATCATTTTTACATGCGTTGGAAGTATCACTAAAAAATGTTATATAAAAGTTAATGTTAATCAAATTAAATGATGATGTATGGAAAAAATAGCTGATTAATTTTGTTAGGCTAGAATTTAAAAAATTATGTCTATATTTTTAAATTGAATTTTTTTAGATTTGAATATATCGAATAAATTCTCAATAGAAAGGTTTCAGGAATGGCTCCTCTAGATCAGGGAAAAGGCGTTTGGAAATCGGGAAAAGGTAAAGGCCGGCATTTACCAAAAGGTCGGCAATATACTGATGAAGCTTTAACTGACATTAAAGTTTTACTTAAAGACTATGCTGTGAGTAGAGATCTGTTAATTGAGTTTTTGCATTTAATCCAAGATAAATATGGTCATCTTTCATCTGAACATTTGTGTGCTTTGGCGCATGAGATGAAATTAAGTCAAACAGAGGTTTATGAAGTAGCAACTTTTTATGCCCACTTTGATGTCGTAAAGGAAGATGAAACGCCTCCACCTTCAATAACTATAAGGGTTTGTGACTCTCTATCGTGTGAACTTCAAGGTGCTCAAAGTTTAAAGAAAGCTTTAGAGGATGGCTTGGATTCGTCAAAAGTAAGGGTGTTAAGAGCGCCTTGTATGGGACGTTGTGATACTGCCCCTGTTTTAGAAATTGGTCACAATCATATTGATCATGCTAATGTGAAAAAAGTAAATGATGCGATTAAATCACATGACACGCACGAAAAGATTCCTAAGTATGAGAAATTTTTGGATTACAAAAGTGAGGGTGGATATGAAAAATTATCAGAATTACGCAAAGATGGTGATCCAGAGAAATGCCAGGATATTTTGCTTGCATCAGGTTTAAGAGGGCTCGGTGGAGCGGGATTCCCTACTGGACGTAAGTGGTCGTTTGTAAGAGCAGAAGATGGACCTAGGTACTTGGCTGTTAACGGTGACGAGGGAGAGCCAGGAACATTCAAAGATCGTTTTTATTTGGAAAGACATCCTCATTTATTTTTAGAAGGAATGTTGATAGCCGCTTGGGCAATAGAGGCAGATAAATGTTTTATATATATGCGAGATGAATACCCTGCGGTATTGTCTATTCTTAGAACAGAAATAACCTCCTTGGAAAATGCTGGAATTGTTGAAAAAGGTTACATCGACTTGAGGCGTGGTGCTGGTGCTTATATTTGTGGTGAAGAAAGTGCTATGATTGAATCAATAGAAGGAAAGAGAGGCTTGCCAAGACATCGTCCTCCTTTTGTTGCTCAAGTGGGTATCTTTGGAAGGCCCACTTTAGTAAATAATATAGAAACTCTTTATTGGGTATCCAGGGTGCTGAGAGAAGGGCCAGATATTTTATCTGGTGTTGAGAAAAATGGTAGAACCGGCTTGAGGAGCTATTCAGTTTCTGGTCGTGTAAAAAGTCCTGGAGTATATTTGTTACCGGCAGGTTCAACGATTGTTGATATAATTGAGGAAGCTGGAGGAATGATAGATGGTCACATTTTTAAAGCATACCAGCCCGGTGGACCATCTGCAGGCTTATTGCCAGCTTCGATAAACAATGTGCCTATGGATTTTGACACGTTACAAGAACATGATACTTTTATAGGTTCTGCGGCTATCGTTGTTTTATCTGATCAGGATAGTGCAAAAGCGGCCGCTTTAAATATGTTACGTTTTTTTGAAGATGAGAGTTGTGGGCAATGTACCCCTTGTAGAGTAGGATGTGGAAAAGCCGTAACGCTCATGGAGAGAGAAACATGGGATATAGATTTACTAGAGGAACTTTCATCGATGATGATTGATGCCTCAATTTGTGGTTTAGGACAAGCAGCTCCAAATCCAATCAGATTAACAATAAAACACTTTGCGGATGAAATATAATATGACCGAAGCAATCAAATTTACGTTAGATGGCAAGGTAGTTTTAGCCAATGATGATGAAACTATTTGGGATGTGGCTAAGCGAGAGGGCACAACAATACCACATCTGTGTCATTCTGGAAAAAAAGGTTATCGTAGTGATGGTAATTGTCGAGCCTGCATGGTTGAAATTGATGGAGAAAGAACACTAGCAGCGTCGTGTATTCGAACCCCATCAAATGGTATGGTTGTATCCTCACGAAGTAACAGATCAATTTCTGCCAGAAAAATGGTTATGGAGCTGTTGGTTGCTGATCAACCAGTTAGACATAAGGCTCATGACAAATCTTCTCATTTATGGCAAATGGCTGATAAACAAGGGGTAACAGACAGTAGATTTCCTAGTATGAAATCTGAAAAGATACCGTTACTTGATGACACCCATGTGGCTATGAGTGTAAATTTAGATGCCTGTATTCAATGTAATTTGTGTGTTCGTGCTTGCCGTGAGGTTCAAGTAAATGATGTGATTGGTATGGCTGGTCGTGGACATGATAGTAAAATTGTTTTTGATTTGGATGATCCAATGGGAGAGTCATCTTGCGTGGCTTGCGGCGAGTGTGTTCAAGCTTGTCCAACAGGTGCATTGATGCCTTCTTCAGCTGTAAATAACGAGCAAGTTGGCGATAGTAATAATTATGATGAGGAAATTAAGTCTGTTTGTCCTTTTTGCGGCGTTGGGTGTCAGGTTAGCCTTAAGGTCAAAGACGGAAAAGTGAAGTGGGTTGATGGGATTAATGGACCGGCTAATGAGGGTCGTTTGTGTGTAAAAGGTCGGTTTGGGTTTGATTATATCAATCACTCCCATCGTATTACAAAACCCATGATTAGGAGAAAAGATGCACCAAGTAAGGGTTTGAATGTAGATCCTTCTAATCCCTGGACTCATTTTCGTGAGGCCACATGGGACGAAGCTTTGGATTTTGCAGCAAATGGTTTAAATAAATTACGCTCTGATAATGGTAGAAGGGTGGCAGGCTTTGGCTCAGCAAAATGTTCAAATGAAGAAGCTTATTTGTTTCAAAAGTTAATCAGGCAAGGTTTTGGACACAATAATGTGGATCACTGTACTAGGCTATGTCATGCGTCATCCGTTGCAGCGTTAATGGAGAATGTAGGATCCGCAGCTGTTACAGCGACGTTTAATGAGATTGAGAATTCAGATGTTGCAATTATTATTGGTGCTAACCCAATCGAGAACCATCCAGTCGCTGCTACTTATTTTAAGCAGTTTGCTAAGAGAGGTGGTAAATTAATTGTTATGGATCCGAGGGGCCAGGCTTTAAAACGACATGCCTCACATATGCTTCAATTTCGGGCTGGTGCCGATGTAAGTATGTTGAATGCGATAATGAATGTTATTGTAACTGAAGGATTGTATGATCAACAGTATATTGATGCGTATACAGAAAATTGGGAAGCTGAGAAAGAGCATTTGGCGGACTTTACACCTGAAAAAATGTCGGAAGTTTGTGGTATAGAAGCAGACGTTTTACGTGAAGTTGCTCGAGTATTTGCTGGTGCCAAAGCGGGTATGATTTTTTGGGGTATGGGTATAAGTCAACATATTCATGGTACTGATAATTCACGTTGCTTAATTTCACTTGCATTAATGACTGGTCAAATAGGAAGACCTGGAACTGGTCTGCATCCGCTTAGGGGGCAGAACAATGTACAAGGTGCTTCTGATGCAGGAATGATTCCAATGTTTTTACCCGATTATCAAACGGTAACGGATGATGGTGTACGATCAACATTTAATGATATTTGGCAATCTGATGTTGATTTTTCTGCTGAAAAAGGACTCACTGTGGTAGAAATTATGCACGCTATTCACGAAGATGAAATACGTGGAATGTATATTTTGGGTGAAAATCCCGCTATGTCTGATCCTGATGTAGATCACGCAAGAGCAGCGCTAGCTAAGTTAGATCATCTGATTGTACAAGACATATTTATAACAGAGACAGCTAATTATGCAGATGTAATATTACCAGCGTCAGCATTCGCGGAAAAGTCAGGAACTGTTACCAACACAAATAGGCAGGTTCAGATGGGTAGGCAAGCTGTTTTGCCACCTGGAGAAGCAAAGCAAGATTGGTGGATAACAGTAGAGCTAGCAAAACGATTGGGACTAAATTGGGATTATATAGACCCTTCCCAAGTATTCGCCGAAATGAAAAAGGGTATGAAGTCTCTCGAAAATATAACATGGGATCGTTTGGAAAATGAGAATGCAGTTACCTACCCTTCCCTTTCTAAACAAGATCCTGGGCAAGCTATTGTATTTGGTGATGGATTTCCGCGAACTGAGGGGCGAGCAAGGTTTACCCCAGCAAATATTATCGCACCTGATGAAATACCAGACTCGGATTATCCAATGATACTTACAACGGGGAGACAGCTAGAACATTGGCACACTGGATCAATGACGAGAAGATCAACTGTTTTAGATTCTGTTGAACCCGAAGCTAATTGCTCGATGCATCCAAAAACAATTAGAGCATTAGGCGTTATGCCTGGCGATCTCGTTAGATTATCTACTCGTAGAGGCAGAATTGAAATTATGGTTAGATCTGATAGAGCAGTTTCTGAGGATATGGTTTTTCTTCCTTTTGCTTATGTAGAAGCAGCAGCAAATATTTTAACTAATTCGGCATTAGATCCGTACGGAAAAATTCCAGAGTTTAAATTTTGTGCGGTAAAAGTTGAAAAAGTTGAAGATAAAATCGCTGCTGAATAAATATCTAATGACTTTGCAATGATTTTACGCCAATTTCTCCTTCACGCCATTTCTGAATGGCGATAGCAGCGGCAGAACTTGCTGCTAACGTAGTGTAGTATGGTATTCCATCCGACAAGCATTCCGCTCGCATTGAACGAGAGTCTTCAACAGCCTGACTACCATCTGTTGTGTTCATAACTAAATCAATCTCACCATTCTTCATCATATCTACAATATTAGGGCGACCCTCGTATACTTTGTTTACTAAAGTTGATTTTATTTGGTTTTTTTCTAGGTATTCGGCCGTTCCTTTTGTTGCAATAATTTCAAATTTTAAACTTTTTAAGACGCGGGCAGTTTTTATTAGTTTTTGTGATTTGTCATTATTTCGCACCGAAATAAAAACTTTTCCTGTTTTTGGTAGCTCAACTCCAGCACCTAACTGGGCTTTAAAAAATGCTCTTTCAAAATTATTGTCTTTTCCCATCACTTCTCCAGTAGATCTCATTTCTGGACCAAGTAAAGTGTCGACACCAGGGAATCTATTAAATGGCAAAACCGCCTCCTTTACGCAAATGTAGTCTGTATTTGGAGATTTTAGATCAAAATTGGTCAATGGCTCACCCGCCATAACTCTGGCAGCGATAGCAGCAATTGGGCTATTTACAGCTTTGGCAACAAATGGGACGGTTCTTGAAGCGCGAGGATTAACCTCTAAAACAAAAATAGAATTTTCTTTAATAGCGAATTGAACATTCATTAAGCCAATTACCTTTAACGAACGAGCCAGAATTTCTGTTTGTTCTTTTAGTTCATGAATGGTTGATTGCTCCAAACTATAGGGAGGCAATGAACAGGCGCTGTCACCAGAATGAACACCCGCTTCTTCAATATGTTCCATGATGCCAGCGATATGGACATTTACTCCGTCACTGATAGCATCTACATCAACTTCAATAGCACCTGTAAGATAACTATCCAAAAGCACGGGATTCTCACCAGATACATTTACTGCATTCTCAATATATTTCTTCAACTGAATTTCATCTCTGACTATTTCCATAGCCCTGCCACCAAGAACATAGGATGGACGAATAACAAGAGGGTATTTGACTTTCTGAGCAATTTTGAAAGCTTCATCTGCGGAGTACGCTACATCATTAATTGGTTGTTTTAAATCTGCGGAATCAAGTAATTGCTTAAAGCGTTCACGATCTTCTGCTAAATCTATTGCATCGGGAGAAGTCCCAAGAATAGGTATTTTAGCATCTTCCAGAGCATTAGCTAATTTTAATGGTGTTTGACCACCAAGCTGAACGATTACTCCATGCAATACTCCCGCTTCTTGCTCCACTCTTAGAATTTCCATGACATGTTCAAATGTTAATGGTTCAAAATACAATCGGTCTGAGGTGTCATAGTCAGTTGAAACTGTTTCGGGATTACAATTGATCATAATTGTTTCATAAGACTCTTTGCTAAGGGCGAAGCATGCATGACAACAGCAGTAATCAAACTCTATACCCTGACCAATTCTGTTAGGGCCTCCCCCTAAAATTACTACTTTCTTTTTATCTGATGGTTTCGCCTCGCATTGTCTTTGTCCATTTGTGATCACTTCATAGGTCGAATACATGTAAGGTGTTTGGGCTTCAAATTCGGCTGCACAAGTATCAATTCTTTTAAAAACTGATTTTATACCTAGAGATAATCGAGTGTTTCTTACTTCTTTTTCAGTTAAGCGTGTTAAATGCGCTATTCTAGCATCAGTAAAGCCATATCTTTTTAAGTTAAGCATGTCGTTTGAATTAGTCGGTAGGCCTCTTTTCTTTATTACGGATTCTATGTCAATGATCTCTCTAATTCTCTCAATAAACCAAGGATCATAAGAGGTTGCATTGCCAATATCATCGTTTGACAATCCTTCACGAATAGCTTGCGCGATAAGTAATAACCGATCGGGCGTTTGTTGCGATAATAATTTAATAGTTGCAGTTTTGTCAGGGCTACCTTGAATTTCAATATCATCAAAACCTGTTAATCCAGTTTCTAGAGAGGTAAGAGCTTTTTGTAGGCTCTCATGAATGGTACGGCCTATTGCCATTACCTCTCCAACAGATTTCATAGAGGTGGTTAAGTAAGGGTCTGAGCCAGGAAATTTTTCAAATGCAAATCGCGGTATTTTTGTAACAATATAGTCAATACTTGGCTCAAAACTCGCTGGAGTTACTTTTGTAATGTCATTATCCAGCTCGTCCAATGTATAGCCAATCGCTAATTTTGCAGCTATTTTAGCAATCGGAAAGCCAGTTGCCTTTGAAGCTAAGGCAGATGATCTCGAAACTCTTGGGTTCATTTCGATAACAACCATACGCCCAGATTTTGGATCAATAGCCCATTGAACATTTGAGCCACCAGTTTCGACACCAATTTCTCTCAAAACAGCAATACTAGCATTGCGCATTAACTGATATTCTTTATCAGTTAATGTTAAAGCAGGAGCTACAGTTATGCTATCACCAGTATGAACCCCCATAGGATCAATATTTTCTATTGAACATACTATAATAGCATTGTCTGCTTTATCTCGAACAACCTCCATTTCAAATTCTTTCCAGCCCAATAAACTTTCATCAATTAGAATCTGATTGACTGGTGATGCTTCTAACCCTGTTTTACAAAAGTGTTTATAATCTTCTATGTTGTAAGCGACACCTCCACCGGTACCACCTAATGTAAAAGCTGGGCGAATGATTGCTGGTAATCCAATTTCTGGTAAAGCATCTAGAGCTAACTGAACACCCTCATTTATATTATTAATTCCATTTATTTTTGGCGCGGTAATAATAGCTGCTTTTGGATTTTCAAGATCCAGGCGTTCCATTGCTTCACGAAATAACTTACGGTCTTCAGCCATTTCAATTGCTTTGCGATTAGCCCCAATCAACTCCACACCATGAGTTTCTAAAATGCCTAGGTCTGCTAGTGCAAGAGAATTATTTAATGCTGTTTGACCCCCCATTGTTGGCAACAGTGCGTCTGGCTTTTCCAGTTCAATAATTTTAGTTAAAACTTCAGGTGTGATTGGTTCAATATATGTCGCATCAGCCATTTCTGGATCAGTCATTATAGTGGCTGGATTTGAATTCACCAAAACGACACTATAACCTTCTTCTCGAAGTGCTTTACATGCTTGAGCTCCAGAATAATCAAATTCACATGCTTGACCAATGACAATAGGCCCGGCCCCAATTATCATGATCTTTTTTATATCAGTACGCTTTGGCATAAATTAATTCGATTTTTTTTGCACAAATATTTGGTTTTAGTTGCTCAAATTATTTTGCTTATAGCCGCCTTGCTTCTGTGCGCAAGTTATTTCATGTAGATTTCTCAGTTTGGTGATGATTTTTCTGATGATTCATGATTAATTTTTTATACTCTTTAAAGACAGACTCAATTTATTTGAATTCGTTCTCTTGACTTCTTCAGTCAACCAAGGTGTATCAGCACAGTATATGTAATACGTAGGATCAATCAAATGCATTTATACCGTAGTCATACTTGCAACCAACTTAATGCCTCTAATGTAGGAGAGAGCATTCGCCTTTCAGGATGGGTCCATCGAGTGCGTGATCATGGAGGAATCCTGTTTATTGATTTACGCGATCATTACGGGATGACTCAGATATTGGCAGATCCAGATAGTCCAGCATTCAAAGTAGTTGAAACCTTACGAGCAGAGTGGGTGGTTTGTGTCGATGGAAAAGTAATGGCGAGAGAAACTAGCCTAATTAATGCAAAATTACCATCAGGTGAAATAGAGGTATTTATAGATAAAATTGAGGTTTTAAGTACTTCTGAGGAGTTACCTTTACCTATATTTGGTGATCTAGATTATCCTGAAGAAACTCGCCTAAAATATAGGTTCTTAGATTTAAGACGAGAAAAACTTCATCAAAATATGATGTTACGCTCAAAAGTGATAAACTCAATACGATCTCGGATGAATGGTTCTGGCTTTGATGAATTCCAAACGCCAATTATCACAGCAAGCAGTCCAGAAGGGGCTCGTGATTTTTTGGTTCCATCGAGGCTTCATCCGGGCAAGTTTTACGCATTACCGCAAGCTCCTCAACAGTTTAAGCAGTTAATTATGGTAGCTGGCTTTGATAAATATTTTCAAATAGCACCTTGTTTTAGGGATGAAGATCCAAGAGCTGACAGATCACCAACAGATTTTTATCAATTAGATATGGAAATGTCGTTTGTTGAGCAGGAAGATATTTTTAATACTATAGAGCCAATCATTAAAGGGCTTATGCAGGAATTTAGACCAGAAACACCGACCAATGATGTATGGTCTAGAATATCTTATAAAGATGCTTTGCTATGGTATGGTTCTGACAAACCTGATTTGAGAAATCCAATCAAGATGCAAATTGTAAGTGAACATTTTAGGGAATCTGGATTTAAAATTTTTGCAAATTTGCTTGAAAATGAGGGTACTGAAGTTAGAGCGATACCAGCTCCAACAGGTGGATCTAGAAAGTTCTGTGATAGGATGAATGATTTTGCTCAAAAAGAGGGATTACCCGGGATGGGTTACATTTTTTGGCGAGCTGGCGAAGATGGTTTAGAAGCTGCTGGACCTTTAGCTAAGAACATTGGGCCTGAGCGAACAGAAAGAATTAGAAAACAACTGGATCTTGATGAAGGAGATGCTGCTTTTTTCCTTGGAGGTAGGCCTGCTACATTTGAAGCTGTAGCAGCTAGGGCTCGTAATGAGATTGGTAGTACGCTTGGATTGACTAATAATCATTCTTTCGAATTTTGTTGGATTGTTGACTTTCCTATGTATGAAAAGAGTGAGGAAAGCGGAGAGTTGGATTTTAGTCATAATCCGTTTTCGATGCCTCAAGGCGGCTTAAGTGCACTTGAGAGCCAAGAAGCTACAGAAATATTAGGTTACCAGTATGATCTAGCTTGCAATGGTTATGAGTTAATTTCAGGCGCAATCAGAAATCATAAGCCAGAAATAATGTATAAAGCTTTTGAAATCGCAGGGTATTCAAAAAGTGAAGTTGATAGGCAATTTGGAGGAATGATTAATGCGTTCACTTATGGCGCTCCTCCACATGGTGGGTGCGCAACGGGAATAGATAGATTAGTAATGCTTTTGGCAGATGAAACCTCTATTAGAGAAGTTATTATGTTCCCAATGAATCAAAGAGCTGAAGATTTAATGTTAGGTGGGCCTTCTGAAGCATCAAACGAGCAGTTGCGTGAATTGGGTTTACGCATAATTGATCCTAATTAGCTAAAATATCAATTATTAGAAAGACTTCCTTGCTGTTAGAGCCGCTAAAATTGTTCCGTCATCAAGATAATCCAATTCCCCCCCTATCGGCACGCCGCGTGCTAGGGACGTAATTTGAGTCTGAGTATCTTGTAATTCGTCTGCGATATAATGAGCAGTTGTCTGCCCATCGATTGTTGAATTTAAGGCAAGTATAATTTCATTTATTTTTTCTTTTGATAACCTGTGTTTTAATTTCTCAATACCAAGCTTTTCAGGGCCAACACCATCTAGAGGGGATAATACTCCTCCCAAAACATGGTATTGGCCTTTAAAGTTACTTGACCTCTCTAGTGCCCAGAGATCTGCTATGCCTTCAACGACGCATATTTGCCCATTATGTCTTTTTTCATCTGAGCAAATTTCGCAGAGATCTTTAGATCCAACGTTCCCACAATTTAAACATTGTCTTACATTTGCTGATACATTTCGTAAGGCTTCCGATAGAGGATTTAATAAAACAGATTTTTTTCTAATTAAGTGCAGTACGGCCCGACGGGCAGAACGTGGTCCTAAACCAGGAAGTTTAGCCATTAAGGATATTAGTCTTTCAATATCATTTTCTTTATTCAGACTCATTTTAGAATGGTAATTTCATGCCTGGAGGAAGGTTTAAACCCTCTGTAAGCTTCGAAAGCTCTCTTTGTTTTGCTTCTTGCCCTTTGGTCATAGCGTCATTTAATGCTGCCACAATTAAATCCTCTACGACTTCCTTTTCAGAAGCTACCAGTATTGAAGGATCAATTTCTAGTGATTTTACTTCACCCTTTGCATTTGAAGTAATCTTTACTAACCCCGCTCCAGCTTCAGCTTGTACTTCAACTTGCTCTAAATCGTCTTGGATTTGGGCCATCTTACCTTGCATTTCTTGCGCTTTTTTCATCATTTTAGCCATATCACCTAAGCCGCCTAAGCCTTTTAGCATTGATCACTCCTATATTAAGTTATTTTTAAGCTTGAATATTACTTGTTTAATCATTTTCTTCAAACGGATCCCATTCTTCATCATATGACGTTAAATTGGCTTCATCATCAGATTTATCACCTTCTGAAGTTTTGGTATAAATTTCCTGGATCTTAGCTTTTGGAAAGTTTTCTAGTGCTGATTTTACCATTGGATTTTTTAAAGCTAATGAATGAAGATTTTTTGTTTCAACATCTCGTTGCTCTGAGATCGTTAGACCTCCGCCCTCATTCACGATGCTAATCCCCCAATTCTCCCCGGTCCAAAATTTTAGTTTTTTTGCTAAGCGAGAAGGTAAATCTGTATTTGCTTCCTTTGTTAATTGAAATTCAATTCGACCTGGCTGATATTTTACCAATCTGAGATAACTTTCTACCTCTACGAGTAATTTCATATCCCGGTTAAATCGAATTAGTGACGTGACATCTTGAAAGGTATCGTAATTAGATAAAGGATGTTTTTCGGAATTAACTTTTTCAACCAAAGCTAGACCACTTTTTGAGTGTGCAATTGAAGCTGATTGAGCCAGCGGCTTATCAATGTTTTGATGTTGGTTACTTGGTATTTTTGCACTAGTCTTAGTATTTGAATAATCTTGTTTTTCTAATTTTCGTATCAATTCATCAGGACTAGGCATTTCAGACACATGTGTTAAGCGGATGACTGCCATTTCTGCAGCCATTATGGTGCTTGGCGCAAAAGTTATTTCTTCAAGTATTTTCAATAACATTTGCCACATTCTTGTTAATGAACGCATTGAAAGTTCTCTAGAAAACTTTAAACCTCTGTCACGTTCGTCTAGTGATACCGTTGGATCCTCTATTATATCCGGTGATATTTTGACAACTGATATCCAGTGAGTGGTTTCTGCTAAATCCTTAAGTATAATTAACGGATCAGCTCCGTTAGCATATTGAGTAGACAATTCATCCAATGCTAATTTTACTTCACCTTTCATAATTAGCTCAAACAGGTCTAAGATTCTTGACCTATCAGCTAATCCAATCATGTCACGAATTGTCTCTACGCTTGCACCTGCGTTATCGATTGATATTGCCTGATCTAGCATAGAAATAGCATCGCGTACTGAGCCTTCTGAAGCTCTAACTATTATTGAGATTGCTCCATCAGATATGGCTGCTTTTTCTTTTGTCACTATAAATTTCAAATGATCAATTAGCACTTCTGGCTCAATTCTCTTTAAGTCAAAGCGTTGACATCGTGATAGAACAGTAACTGGAACTTTACGTATTTCAGTTGTTGCGAAAACGAACTTAACGTGTTCTGGGGGCTCTTCTAAAGTCTTTAATAGCGCGTTAAATGCGCTAGTGGATAACATATGCACTTCATCAATAATATATATTTTATAACGAGCAGATGAAGTACTGTAGTGTACCGAGTCAATTATGTCTCTTATATCCCCAACACCTGTTTGAGATGCTGCGTCCATTTCCACTACATCAATATGACGGCCGTCTGAGATTGATAAACAGTGCTCACATTTCCCACAGGGATCGGTCGTAGGTAATCCATTTCCATCTTCACCAATACAATTTAGTCCTTTTGCAATAATACGTGCAGTGGTTGTTTTTCCCGTACCTCGTATTCCCGTTAAAATGAAAGAATGGGCAATCCGATCTGCAGCAAAAGCATTTCTTAAGATTTTGACCATAGTTTCCTGCCCACGCAGGTCAGAGAAATTTTGGGGTCTATATTTTCTTGCCAGTACTTTATAAGGTTTAAATTCTTCTACCATTTTTGGACCCGTGGTGTTTCATAGCGTCAATGTATATTGCTTAGGTATTAGCGGCAAGGAAATAGCTAAAATATAATTAACAAAATTATTTGAATTTTTATTAAAGTGAGAGGTTGGACAACGACCTAAACGGTACCCGTTGCGGCTGCTTCCTTCCGGATCTGACCGGGTTGGCGAGGCGTTCACCCGCGCCAACCTCTCATCTTTCACTTACTATGGGATAGAAAGTTTTTCAATAGTCTTGAATTGCCTTTAATACGGGGACATGCCAAAAAGATATAAATGGAAATTTTATGCTCGAAAATGAATTTGTAACTTTTAGTCAGAATTTTTTGGATAGATGTGGAAATCATCGCTCTAATCAAAAAAGAATAAATGAATACCTATGTAACACCTCTGCTCAGTTTTTGATATACTGGAGAGGAAAGATACCTATTATCTCTGATGTTCACGATCAGTTGTGTTGGGTAAGAAGAGACCATCCCTTGGTCAAAAATTATTCTGGAACACCAACCTTCTTAGGTTTAGAAAATGATGTTCCATTCTTTTCAATAGATATTTCTAGCTGGTTACCAGAGAGTTATAATGAGGCTTCCGCTGGGGCTTTTTTTGATTCCAATGTTTATAATCATCCTGATCTCCCCGAAAATTCATTTTTTGCAGAGCTTAGAGGCTTTATGAATCGAATTTCAGCAAGAGAAGCTGAATTAGCTGTTATCACTCGTGGTATAAATGCTTGGCATGACAATAATTTATACTGTTCGAAATGTGGAAATTCGACAAGAACAGCCAATGCCGGGTGGCAACGGAATTGCTTAAATTGTGGAGCTTTTCATTTTCCAAGGACAGATCCCGTTGTCATAATGTTAGTTATTCACGGGAATAATATTTTGCTGGGTCGTAGTCATGGATGGCCTGAGAAAATGTATTCTTGTTTGGCTGGATTTATGGAGCCGGGAGAAAGTATTGAAGCAGCTGTTCAACGTGAAGTTTTGGAGGAAACCTCTGTAGTAGTTAAGAATGTTAGATATCTTACTAGTCAACCTTGGCCTTTTCCGTCCTCGCTCATGATAGGATGTGTCGCAGAGGCTTTATCCAAAAAGGTTTCGATTGACCCAAAAGAGATTGAAAATGCTTTATGGGTAAGCAGAGAAGAAATGTTGGAAGTCTTTTCAGGAAATAACGAGCGTATTTATCCGGCACGGGCTGGCTCAATTGCTCATTTTATGATAAAAAAATGGTTATCTGGACACATAGAATAATTATTATTTGATCAAGGATTTGCTTCAAGTCCTACGGAAAAACTTCCCAACATTTTGATGTATGTGCTATAATATGATAGTTCATCTAGGGCTAACTTTACATTGTCGTCATTAGGATGCCCTTCAATTTCAGCAAAAAATTGAGTGGCTGTAAATGAACCATCTAGCATATAACTTTCCAATCTGACCATGTTAACTCCGTTAGTTGCGAATCCACCCATCGCTTTGTATAGCGCTGCTGGAATATTTCTAACTCTAAAAACAAAACATGTTTTTATTTTCTTACTTTTTTCAAAATGTTCTTTTTTCTCACGAGACATAATAACAAACCTGGTAGCATTATGTTTGTTATCTTCTATTTCTTCTTCTAAAGTGGTTAGACCATAAATTTCACCTGCCAGTGTAGTTCCTAGAGCAGCAACGGAGTTGTCTTTTAATTTGGATACGTGCATGGCTGCGCCAGCTGTATCGCCCCAAGAAACTGAGTCTAAATTGTGTTTTCTTAAAAATCCTTGGCATTGACCTAGTAAGACAGAATGGCTTTTCGCTGTTCTTAAATCTGCCATTTTTGTACCGGGAATTGTTAGAAGGTTTATCTTAACCCGAACAAATTCTTCTCCCACAATATGTAAATTGGAATTTGGTAGCAATCGATGCATGTCTGGTACTCGGCCATAAGTAGAATTTTCAACTGGTAACATAGCCAGATCTGCTTTCTTTTGTATTACCGCTTCGATAGC
>Ga0315315_10002563_pt1 | contig 16686 bp, 12 predicted proteins | sample M140m3416metaG_FD_203699 | JGI IMG/M metagenome (GOLD analysis project Ga0315315, IMG submission 203699) | Ammonia-oxidizing marine archaeal communities from Monterey Bay, California, United States - M1 40m 3416 | ecosystem: Environmental > Aquatic > Marine > Intertidal zone | place: USA... | reverse complement strand
GTATATAAAAGCACATCAAAAAACTAGTTTAACTATTGACTTATTCTTCATTGGCATAATATTTATAAAATCAGAACTAAGTAAAGAAAATCATATAATACGATTCTAATCATGAAAATATACACAAAAAAAGGGGACAAAGGGATGACGCAATTACTAGGAGGTAGTGCAATTAATAAAAGCAACATAAAAATAGAATGTTATGGTACTGTTGATGAATTGAATGCATTTATTGGGAACATCTATGATCAACAAATCCCTAATTATCAGAAAGAAACCTTACTAAAAATTCAAAATCAACTTTTTAATCTAGGGTCCTGTATTGCGTGTGAAACTAACAACAATGATTTCAACCTGCCAAACATCACTCAAGAAGATATTATGATGCTTGAGAAGGGGATTGACAATATGGACGCATCACTACCAATACTGAAAAACTTTATCCTCCCTTCTGGAATGCCTACAGTTTCAAAGTGTCATATAGCACGAACAGTATGCAGAAGAGCAGAGCGTAATTTAGTTGCCCTATCAGAAGAAGAAAATATTAACCCACTACATATACAATACCTTAATAGATTATCTGACTATTTATTTGTATTAGCTCGCTTTATTCTAGAAGAAAACAATATCTCAAGTGTTAAATGGCAAAAAAAGCTATAAATGCATCTATAATTCAAGAAAAAATATATTTTTGCAAAAATACTTAAATCTATAATTAGTATGTATTGGACTTTAGAATTAGCCTCAAAATTAGAAGATGCTCCATGGCCAGCTACAAAAGAAGAATTGATTGATTTTGCGATTAGATCAGGTGCGCCAATGGAAGTCGTTGAAAATCTTGAAGAGCTAGTAGAAGAAGAGCCTGGAATTCAATGGGATAGAATTGAAGATATCTGGCCAGATTACCCTACAAAAGACGACTTCTTCTTTAATGAAGAGGAGTACTAATAATAACAAATAATTCATCGCTCTTTTTATTTTTCTAATCTTCTAAAATAGTACCTTTACGGAATAAACTGAAATGTCAATATGGCTGGCTTTTTAAATATATTAGGAAAACTATTTGGAAACAAATATGATAAAGATGTTGCAGAAATAACTCCCATTGTTGAAGCAATCAATAAGGAGTATGAGACGCTAAATACTTTAACAAATGACGAACTAAGAAATAAGACAAAAGAATTTAAATCTCAAATTAACAACTTTGTTGAAGAGGAGAGAAAAAAAATAAAACTCTTAAAATCAAAATCAAAATCAACCTCCGCTCAGGATATGGAGGAGCTATATAAAGATATAGATGAGATTGAAAAAATAATTGCTCAAAAAATTGAAGAAATCCTTAATATCATATTGCCAAGTGCATTCGCAGTAATAAAGGAGACCTCAAGAAGATTCTGTGAAAATGATTCAATAGAGGTAACTGCATCAGAAAATGACAAAGAGATAGCTACCCATAGAGACTTTGTAAATATCACTGAAGATAAAGCAATATACCTAACTAGCTGGAATGCAGCTGGCACTGAAATCAATTGGGATATGATTCATTATGATGTTCAATTAATTGGAGGGATTGTGCTACATCAAGGAAAAATTGCTGAAATGCAAACAGGAGAAGGGAAAACCTTGTCTGCCACATTGCCTATCTATCTAAATGCGCTAACTGAACTTGGAGTCCATTTAGTAACAGTAAATGATTATCTTGCAAAAAGAGATGCGGAATGGATGGGTCCTTTATTCCAGTTCCATGGAATGAGTATTGATTGCATCGATAAGTATCAACCAAATTCTGAGGAAAGAAGAAAAGCTTATCTAGCAGACATCACTTATGGAACAAATAATGAATTTGGATTTGATTACCTTAGAGATAATATGGCAAAACGTTCTGAGGATTTAGTTCAAAGAAAATTACATTACACTATTGTAGATGAAGTAGACTCAGTACTTATTGACGATGCAAGAACGCCTCTTATTATTTCAGGTCCTACAGCACAGGCAGAAAAACAAGAATATAATGACTATAAAGATAAAGTAGAGCAATTAGTAAATGCTCAAAGAAGATTTGTTACAACTGTAATTGCTGATGCTAAGAAACTCTTAATTGAAGGAGATTCGGAGAAAGGAGGCTTGAATCTTTTACGAGCTTTTAGAGGGCTCCCAAGAAACAAAGCTCTTATAAAATTCTTATCAGAGGAAGGAATTAGAACACAATTACAAAAAACAGAAAACTTCTACATGCAAGATCAAAGTAAAGAAATGCACAAAGTAGATGCAGAACTTTTCTTTGTAATTGATGAAAAATCAAATTCAATCGAATTGACTGAAAAAGGATTAGAATTAATGACTAGTTCAACAGAAAATAAAGATTTCTTTATCCTTCCTGATGTTGGAGCTAGTATTGCTGAACTTGACAAATCAAATAAAACAGAAAAAGAAAAAGCAAAATCCAAAGATACAATTCTAAGAGATTTTGCAGTAAAAAGCGAAAGAGTACACACTATTAATCAACTACTTAAAGCATATACTCTTTTCGAAAAAGATGTAGAATATGTAGTAATGGAAAATAAAGTAAAGATTGTCGATGAGCAAACAGGTCGTATTATGGATGGAAGAAGGTACTCAGATGGACTGCACCAAGCCATCGAAGCTAAAGAGAATGTAAAAATTGAAGCTGCAACACAAACCTATGCAACTGTTACTTTACAAAACTATTTCAGAATGTATGAAAAAATATCTGGGATGACTGGGACAGCAGAAACTGAAGCTGGAGAATTCTGGGAAATCTATAAACTTGATGTTGTAGCAATCCCTACAAACAAACCAATTGCTAGAGATGACAAGGATGATTTAGTCTATAAAACAAATAGAGAAAAATACAATGCTGTTATTGAAGATATTGCAAGCCTTAGCAGTGAAGGAAGACCAATACTAGTAGGGACAACCTCAGTAGAAATATCGGAATTACTAAGCACTATACTTAGAAGAAGAGGAATTAAACATAATGTATTAAATGCAAAAATGCATCAAAGAGAAGCTGATATCGTATCTGAGGCAGGAAAGAAAAGTGCAGTTACAATCGCAACAAATATGGCTGGAAGAGGTACAGATATTAAGCTTTCAGATGACGTAAAAAAATCAGGGGGACTAGCAATTATAGGTACTGAAAGGCATGATTCAAGAAGAGTTGACAGACAATTAAGAGGAAGAGCAGGGCGACAAGGGGACCCTGGGTCTTCTCAATTCTATGTCTCCCTAGAAGACAAACTAATGCGCCTATTCGGTTCAGAAAGAATTGCAAAACTAATGGATAGAATGGGGCTAGAAGAAGGAGAAGTTATCCAACATTCTATGGTGAGTAAATCTATTGAACGAGCACAAAAGAAAGTTGAAGAAAATAATTTTGGAACACGGAAAAGGCTACTAGAATATGATGATGTGATGAACCAACAAAGAGAGGTCATTTACAGAAAAAGAAGACATGCTCTAAATGGAGAAAGAATGTCTCTTGATGTATCAAATATGATCTACGATACTTGTGAAAGCATTGTCGATGAATTACATCAAGCAAAAAACTATGATGCTTTTAAGCTTGACTTAATTAGACTATTAGCAACAGAAACACCCATATCTGAATCAGAATTCAAAACCCTCTCCGCTGATATAATTACTAAGAAGGTATTCCAAGACTGCTATGCCTCATATCAAAAAAAATCAGAACAAATTGCTTTACAAGCTTTTCCTGTTATTAAAGATGTATATGAAAATCAATCAGCGACATATGAGAACATCGTTATCCCCTTTAGTGATGGTATAAAAACTCTTCAAGTAGTAACAAATTTAAAAGAGGCCCATGAAACTGAAGGCAAGAATATATCAGATTCTATAGAAAAAAGTGTCACTCTAGCAATAATTGACGACATTTGGAAAGATCATTTAAGAGAAATGGATGATTTAAAACAATCGGTTCAAAATGCTGTTTACGAACAAAAAGACCCATTACTAATCTATAAATTTGAATCCTTTAATCTATTTAAATCTCTTATAGAAAAGGTAAATAAGGATATCGTGTCTTTTTTACTTAAAGCCGGATTGCCAAATCAAATAAACGCAAGAAGAGATGACCATCAGCGTAATACTAACCTTCAAATGAGCCGTCCCGAGGAAATAATTAATAGCAATGCAGGAACAAGCGATAAACAAGCTAAAGAAAGAACACAGCCTGTAAGAGCTCAAGAGAAAACAAATAGAAACGCACCATGTCCCTGTGGAAGTGGCAAAAAATACAAGAAATGTCACGGAAGAAATTGACAAGCTAAATATAAAAACAACTTGGCAATAAGATAATCCTGCAGAATTAAAAAATTATTACAAAAGACTGAGAAAATATTTAACGTAAATATCTAAAATCATGATTATTCTTAATCTTTAACAATGATTCGTAAATTAAGCGAATCACATTCTCAACATCTTCTTTTGCAACGGCTTCTACAGTTGTATGCATATACCTTAAAGCTAAAGAAATTAATGCTGATGCAACGCCTCCTGTGGCATAAGCAAAAGCATCTGTATCTGTCCCCGTAACTCTTGAAGCTGCAGCTCTTTGAAAAGGGATTTTATTTTTCTCTGCTGCTTGAATAATAAGATCCAACAGATTATTCTGTACTGCGGGACCATATGTCAAAACAGGGCCATCTCCACATTTTGTATCTCCTTGTTTAATCTTGTCAAGCATCGGAGTGCCTGTGTCATGACACACATCAGTTACAATTGCAATGTCTGGCTTTATATTTTCAACAATCATCTGAGCTCCTCTAAGGCCCACTTCTTCTTGTACAGAATTTGTAATATATAGACCAAATGGTAATTTCACTTTCTTCTCATGCAGTAAGCGAGCAACTTCAGCAATCATAAATCCTCCTATACGGTTATCTAGGGCTCTGCCAACATAATACCGCTCATTAAGAATCATAAATTGGTCTTCATAAGTAACTACGCATCCGACATGAATACCTAACTTTTCAACTTCTTCTTTATCTTTTGCACCACAATCCAAGAAAATATTATCCAGCTTTGGAGACTTTTCATTAGCTGCTGATCTAGTATGAATTGCTGGCCACCCAAATACTGCTTTTACCATTCCCTTCTTCGTATGAATATTTACCCTTTTTGATGGGGCAATCTGATGATCAGACCCTCCATTTCTTCTCAAATAAATAAACCCTTCTTTAGTAATATAGTGAACAAACCATGATATTTCATCAGCATGAGCCTCAATAACTACTTTGTATTTCGCTTGTGGATTAATCACACCAACAACTGTTCCGTAAGTATCTACAAAATGATTGTCAATATAAGGTTTTATATAATTTAACCACATCTTTTGTCCTTCGCTTTCAAATCCTGTTGGAGATGGATTATTTAAATAATCTCTTAAAAAAGCCTCTGACTTATCTGTTATAATATTATTCTTAGACATAAAATTCGATTTTCTATTTTCTATATTCTTTAATTCCTCTATTTAACCAGTCTGTAAATAAATCAACAGTCCCAAAATCTTGATAATTTGCAGGCGCTACCATCTGCTTCTCATTATTATCTAAAAAAACATAATACGGCTGAGAATTTGTTCCATAAGTGTTTGCCTGTAAAACCATCCATTTGTCTCCTGTTGTTTTTACCTTTTTTATTTTTCCAGCCAGCGTGGTTTCGTATTGATCACTTTTAGGCAAATCTATACGTTCATCAACATATAACGAAATTAATACTACGTCATTAGATAAGATGTTTTTAACATTGCTATCAGACCATACCTGTTCTTCCATTTTTCGGCAATTTACACAAGCCCAACCTGTAAAATCAATAACAGCTGGTTTATTTACTTCTTTAGCATAAGCCATTCCTTCTTCATAATCATGAAAAACCATTATCCCCTGAGGCCCTAAATGCTGACTACTTTGTTTGTGATCTTGTAAGGCTAAGCCGCCTTGACCCTGAGAACTACCTATCCCGTAAGGAGATTCGCTATAATGGATGGGAGGAGGAAATGCATTAATAATTTTCAATGGCGCCCCCCACATTCCAGGTATCATATAGACAGTTAATGTTGCTGTTAAAATAGCTACAGACAATCTACTAACTGAAAGGTATTTTAAATCTGAATCATGAGCAAATTTCAGAAAGCCTAATAAATACATAGTTAATAGTCCAAAAATTACAATCCAAATTGCTATAAATAATTCCCGCTCCAGCCAATGAGTTTGCAATACTAAATCGGCATTTGATAAAAATTTAAATGCTAGTGCTATCTCTAGAAAACCTAATGTCACTTTTACTGAATTTAGCCAGCCTCCAGATTGTGGCAAAGAATTTAGCCAGCCTGGAAAAGCAGCAAATAGAGCAAATGGCAATGCTATTGCTAATGAAAAACCAAGCATCCCTATAATAGGACCCATATAGCCTCCGGTGGCAGCTTCAACTAATAAAGTACCAACAATAGGACCCGTACATGAAAAAGAAACTAATGCTAACGTAAAAGCCATAAAAAAGATTCCTATCATGCCTCCCTTTGATTCTGCTTCTACGCTTTTATTTGTCCAAGTAGCGGGCAATTGGATATCAAATGCTCCTAAAAATGATGCTCCAAAAATAATTAACAATAAAAAGAACCCTATATTAAAATACACATTCGTAGCCATATTATTAAGAGCATCAGCCCCAAAAATTGATGAGACGCCCACTCCTAAAGCAACATAAATCACAATAATAGAAATACCATAGATAATTGCATTTGCTATCCCCTTTGCCTTAGTTTTACTTTGTTTAGTAAAAAAAGAGACTGTCATAGGAATCATTGGGAAAACACATGGTGTTAATAAGGCTGCAAAACCGCTTAAAAAGGCAATAAAAAATAACCCCCACATCCCCTTCGCTACTTTGTTTCTTGGCGTTTCTGATATGGCTTCTCCTTTGTCTACCCCCTCTATATTAAATGAAAAAGAGACTTCTTCCGGAGGTAAGCATTGCGCCTCATCACACACCATAAAATAGACATTTCCTTCTATTTGAAAATCTTCAGGAGAGTTAACCTTAATTCTCTGAGAAAAAACCGCCTCATTCTTGAAATATTTTAGAATCATATCAAAATTTGAATCAAATTCTTCTAAAGGGTCTCCCTCGCTCATTTCTCCTATTAACTCATAGCCTGCTAAAGTGTTAAACGTAAACTCAGTAGCAACCGGCCCATCATCATTAATATGCTGTGAATATAAATACCAATTATCTTCAATACTTGCTTTAAATTGCAATTTTATTTCAGATTCTGAGATTCTTTCTTGAGAAAAATTCCAATCAACTGGGTCGAAAATTTGTGCCGATATATCAATGCTCAGCAACATGAATAATACAGCTAATAGCCTTTTCATTTTTTATTTTTTTTATTTCTTGAATTATCTAAAAACACCTTTTAATGTAATTTATTATTTATGAGTCTGCTTAATTCATCTGCCTTCTGACTACCTATTAAATAAACAAGCCCATCCTTGTCTGTAAGCTGTACGGCATCACTTCCTCTAGCATAAAAGCGAACCTTTCCTTTAAAATGCAAATTATATACTGGTAAATTAATAATATAGTTACTATAGAGTACCTTTTTAGTAGAAACTACACTTATTGTATCAATCTTTATCTTTCTTGATGTCCATAACCCATCTAAAATTACACTTCCATTCACGACCTTTGTTTCAAAATGAAGAATAAATAATAATAAAACCGAAAAGACTATAATAGCAATTCCAATAAAAAAAAATAATTCTCCTTCTTTATTATGATTCTCCCTCCAATAATAAGCAAAGAAGCAAAAAACTGATAATGCTAACCTACTTGTTAGGGACACCTTATTCAGTCCCAAATATTGTTTCTCTAAAAATTCAACCTCTGACATCTATTCTTAACTATATTAAAAGTTCTGCAATGTACGCTTTTTTTGTGTGAGCATCAATTTTATACCTATCATCAATCCTACTGCCAACAATCCATATAATATCATCTTCAGAACATAAAAGCCACTGTTTCCTTTTATCTATAATTGAATATTTCTGATCTATAAAAAAATCGCTTAATTTCTTAAAGTTACTCATTCCTAATGGCTGAAATCTATCTCCTCTTTTCCACTTTCTTAACACTAATGGAAAGGAAATCTTATTAAAATCTAACTTTGCAATATTTTGATTATTGATTAATGAAAAATTACTAGAAGTACTAAATTTAATAGCCAAGGGAGTATGTATCTCAGTTTGGTTATCACAAATTTCTATAGAATGCTGATTCTTTGACAATAAAGAAATAACAATATTCTCTCTATCAATAATTAATTGATAATAATCAGAAAAAAATTGTTTTCCACTTTGTTTGTAGAGTGATGCCATAATTTGAGGCACATTAAAACGACCAAAAGGTCTTAAAATTTCATGCAATATAATTTGTGGATTTTCTAAAGCTGCTAACTTAGACTTATCAACTATATAAATCCCATCATCTTTAGCTGTAAGTATTCTTGCTCTTATTAAATTTATTTCTTTCTGAAAAATATTATTGACCCCATCCAGCATTATCATCTCATTTGCAATTGTTTTTTTTATACTAGGGTTTATGTCCTTAATCAAAGGGATTAATTGCTTTCGAATCTTATTTCTTACATATCTAACATCTATATTACTAGTGTCATTACGATGTTTTATATTATTTTCTTTTAAATACTCTTCAATCTCTATTCTTTCTATTTCTAATAATGGTCGAATAATATTTTTATTTTTAAATCTTATTCCACACAAACTATTAATACCCTTTCCTCTAATTAAGTTAATGAAAAACGTTTCAATATTATCATCTTTATGATGTGCTGTAACAAGAAAATCAAGATTATTTATTTCTAATATTTCATTAAACCATCTATATCTAAGTTCGCGCGCAGCCATCTGAATTGAGATTTTTTGGTCATGGGCATACTGTTTGGTGTCGAAAGATCTAAAATGGCACTTCATAGCATTTTTTTTTGATAATTGGGAAACAAAATGTTCATCTTCATCAGATTCTTTTCCTCTTAAATTAAAATTACAATGAGCCAACTGCATGTTATAACCTAACTTTTTAAGCGCAAAAAACAAAAATACACTATCAGCACCACCACTAATAGCCAAAAGCAGCCTGTCATCTCTTGAAAAAAGGCGTAAATTATCTATACTTCTTTGTATTTTATGAATCATGAAATCTTACAATTTAAAACCTCAAAAAGAGGAGCTGCTTTAACCAAGCATTCTTCATACTCTTCAATAGGGTTGGATTGCATAGTAATAGCTCCTCCAACGCCAATAGACAAATAATTCTCTGCCAAATTATATAAAATTGTTCTAATTACAACATTAAAATCAAAATCAGAATTTGGAGCAATATAACCAATTGCTCCTGAAAAAGCTCCTCTCTTAAAGCTTTCAAAATATTCAATCAATTCCATTGCTCTAATTTTTGGAGCCCCTGTCATCGAGCCCATAGGGAAGGTTGACTTTATCACCTGTGTAAAATCAATATCTTTCTCAATCTCAGAGCATACAGAAGTAATCATCTGATGCACCTTTTCAAAAGTATAAACTCTGCATAACTCATCAATCTTTACTGAAGACTTCTTTGCAGTAATAGAAAGGTCATTTCGAACTAAGTCTGTAATCATTATGTTTTCTGAAATATCTTTCTCGCTTTTTTTTAACTCATGAAGCAACTCATCATCTTCCATTCGATCTACACCTCTTTTCCTTGTACCTTTAATTGGCTGTGACAAAATATGAGATGATTCCTTTCTTAAAAATCTTTCTGGGCTAGCAGATAAAACATACTTATCCTTAAGCTTTAAAAAAGATGCAAATGGAGTTTGCATCAACTCGTTCAAATCTAAGAAAACAGACTCAGGAGAAAAAGCAACTCCACTAGCATAAAACTCCTGACAATAATTTAACTCATAAATATCCCCTCGTTGTATATGATTTTTTATCTTCTCAATCTTTTGTAAATAGGCACTTCTAGTATCTCTTCTTTTTAAATTAATTTTTAAATCACAAGCCAAAAAATTAACAAACGAAAAACTCTGAACAAATACATCACAAATATCTTTTGAATGATAAGTTTGTATCTCTAAAACAGAATCTTTTAATAACAAGACATATTCAGGAGCAAAGAAACACAAATTATCTGCCTTAAAATTATCTATATTATTTGATGCTAATTCTTCAATCTCATTCTTTAAATCATAGGACAAATAGCCAAATAACCAATCCTTATTTTGAGAATGAAAATGACTCAACTTCTCAAAAGAATTATTATTAGAAACCAGCATTTTATACGACCCAACACCTGCAATAATGTCATAATTAATATAATCTTTTGGTAGATTTGCATTTTTTTCTTTTGTGTTAGATATCAAAAGCCCAATATAATCTATCTTCTCCGAAATATGCAGTAATGCTTTTAACAACGATAGTTGATTAAACCCATTATAAAAAAATGTATTCCTCACTTTGCAATAATACTAAAAACCAAATGTAAATTATTTTATACTTTTGATTTATGAAAAATATATATTTAGCAATCCTATTCATCCCATTCTTAGGTTTTACACAAATTGATACTACAATCAACTCTAAATATGAGATAACAAGTATTAATCAAAAAGGAATTAATCAGTTAATAAGTAAATATAAGAAAACACTAAAAGAAAAAAATGGCGTAAACGGATGGAGGCTACAAATAAAGTTTACATCTAAACGTGAGGATATCCTCCCTTATCAGATTAGATTCAACGAACTATACCCAGATATCCCTGCGCAGATAACATTTGATTCTCCTTACTATAAGCTTACAGTTGGAAACTTTAGAAAAAAGAATGATGCCTTAAAGATAAAACACAAAATAGACAAAGAGTTTCCAGGATCTCATCCTATCAGAATTATAATTGACCCCAAATTATTTAAAAACTAGATTATGAAAGTGTTCTTTTGACTTCTACTTCAGAATATCCTTCAATAATATCTCCAACCTTAATATCATTAAAGTTTGCAATAGACATCCCGCACTCAAATCCTTTCTTAACTTCATTAACATCATCCTTAAATCTTTTTAACGATGATAACGCTCCAGTATAAACAACTACCCCATCTCTAATAAGTCTAACACTAGTATTACGATCCAATGCACCATCAAGAACCATACACCCAGCAATTGTGCCAACTTTTGAAATCTTAAAGACCTCTCTAACCTCAATATTAGCAACAATTTTTTCTTCTAAATCAGGAGACAACATTCCCTCCATTGCAAGCTTTAATTCTTCAATTGCTTTATAAATAACAGAATATAATCTGATGTCAATTTGCTCTGTTTCCGCAAGCTTTCTAGCTTGTAATGATGGCCTTACTTGGAATCCAATTATGATAGCATCAGAGGCTGCTGCTAGCATCACATCTGATTCTGAAATCTGACCTACAGCTTTTTGGATAATATTCACTTTTATTTCATCTGTTGACAATTGTTCCAAAGAGTCTGAAAGTGCCTCAATAGAACCATCCACATCTCCTTTAACAATCACATTAATTTCTTGGAACCCTCCAAGAGCAATTCTTCTGCCAATTTCATCAAGAGTAAGATGTTTTTGAGTTCTTACGTTTTGTTCTCTTTGTAACTGCCCCCTCCTGGTAGCAATTTTCTTGGCCTCTTGTTCACTTTCCATTACATGGAATTCATCTCCTGCAGTTGGCGCGCCATCTAGCCCTAGTAATACTACAGGTGTTGAAGGCCCAGCATCTTCTCTTGCCTCTCCCCTCTCATCAAGCAATGCCTTAACCTTACCTGAAAAAGATCCTGCAAGCACATAATCTCCAACTCTTAAAGTCCCCTTCTGAACTAATATAGTAGATAAGTATCCCTTTCCTTTATCTAGTGAAGCTTCAATAATAGTCCCTTGAGCTAATCTATTAGCATTTGCCTTAAGATCAAGCATCTCTGCCTCTAAGAGAATCTTCTCCAAAAGTTCTAGCACTCCAGTTCCTATCTTTGCTGATATATCTTGTGATTGATATTTACCTCCCCAATCCTCAACAAGAAGATTCATCTCAGCTAATTCTCCCTTGATTTTCTCGACATCAGATGAGGGAAGATCTATCTTGTTTATTGCAAAAATAATTGGCACTCCTGCGGCTTGCGCATGACTAATCGCCTCTTTTGTTTGTGGCATTACTCTATCATCAGCAGCTACAACTACAACTACAATATCGGTCACTCGCGTACCTCTAGCTCTCATGGCTGTAAATGCCTCATGCCCAGGCGTGTCAAGAAAAGAAATCCTTTTTCCACTATCAAGAGTTACTTCATAAGCTCCAATATGCTGAGTAATTCCCCCACTCTCTCCTGCAATTACATTAGTCTCACGAATATAATCCATAAGTGATGTTTTTCCATGATCAACATGACCCATAATCGTAATAATTGGAGCTCTTAAGGTCATCTCTTCTTCATTATCAATAATTTCCTCAATAGACTCTTGCACATCAACTCCAACAAATTCTACTTTAAAACCAAAGTCTTCTGCTAACATCTGAATAGTCTCAGCATCAATTCTTTGATTCATACTAATCATCATGCCAAGGCCCATACAAGTAGTCACAATTTCTGTAACAGGAACATCCATCATTGTAGCAAGCTCACTAGCAGTAGCAAATTCTGCAATCTTAATTGTTTTATTTAAAACCTCCTTTTGCTGATTTTCTTCATTAGCAACATCTCTATGAGCTTGTCTTTTCTCTCTTCTGTTTTTAACTGAAGACTTCTTACCACCACTCTGTAATTTTGCTAATGTCTCTCTTACTCTTTTTTGAGCCTCTTCAGGAGAGATTTCAACTACTTCTTTTTGTTGCCTTCTACCTCTTTTGAATTTTTTAGGGTCAACCTTCTCTTTTATAATTCTAGCTCTTTTCTTCTTCTGTACCTGATCTGGCTTCTTAAATTGGGACAAATCAATTTTTGCGCCAGTTTTTGTTATCCCTTTAAGTTTTGCAGCTGTCGCTTTAATAATTTCCTTTTCCTCTTTAGGCTCTTTAGAAGAATCGCCATTATTATCATTCTCTGTAATCGCTTCTTTTTCTAATGCAATAGTTTTAGCCTGCTCTATTTCTTGTCTCTTCTTTTCTTCTTCTAATTTAGCTTTTTCTGCAGCTTCTTGTTGCTTGATAATTTCTTCAGCCCTAGCTAATTCTTTTTCTTTAGCTAAAAGCTCAGCAGATAACTTAGCTTTCTTTTCAGTATCAAATTCTCCTAACAAATCCATATAAATTTCATGAGAGACTTTCGAGTTTGGCTTTAAATTCTCTACTCCTTTATTTTCTAGAAAAGCAAATATTCTATCAATACTTACATTGAATTCTTTTACTAATTTATTTAGTCTAACGGTTTTCTTTTCTGACATACTTAATACTTAAATTTATAGTTTACTCCTCAAATTCTGCTTTTAATATTCGGAGTACTTCTTCTACTGTTTCTTTTTCTAAATCAGTTCTTAATATCAAATCCTTTGATGATATTGCTATTACACTTTTTGCTGTATCACAACCAATTTCCTTAAGTGAATCAATAATCCAACTTTCCAGTACGTCAGAAAATTCATCAAGAGCTACATCATCCTCAACATTATCAGTATCTCTATAAACATCTATATCATAGCCAGCTAGTTTACCTGCTAAATTAATATTATGCCCACCTCTTCCAATTGCTAACGAAACTTGATCTGCATCCATATATACAGCAGCTCTCATTTTCTCTTCATCCAGTGAAACAGATTTAATTTTTGCTGGAGATAATGCTCTGCTAATTAACAATTGGATATTCTCTGTATGATTGACTACATCAATATTCTCATTTCTCAACTCTCGAACAATGCCATGTATCCTCGACCCCTTTACTCCAACACATGCTCCTACAGGGTCAATACGGTCATCATATGATTCTACTGCAACCTTTGCTCTCTCACCTGGAATACGAACTACGTTTTTTATAGTAATAATACCATCAAATACTTCAGGAACCTCTTGTTCAAACAACCTCATTACGAATTCAGGAGCAATTCTAGAAAGAACAATGTTAGCTTTATTATTTTTCAACTCTACTGCTTTAATTACTGCTCTTACACTCTCTCCTTTTTTAAAGAAATCCTTTGGAATTTGTTCGTCTTTTGGCAAGGATAAATCATTGCCTTCATCATCCTGCAAAAGAATTTCATTTCTCCAAATTTGATAAACCTCTCCATGAATAATTTCACCAATTCTTTCCTCATACCTTTTCATCAAAACGTCTCTATGCTGGTCAGAAATGCGAGCTATTAAGTGCTGACGAATTGAAAGAACTTGTCTTCTTCCAAACTCTGAATCAAAACTCACCTGTTCCGAAACCTCTTCTCCTAATTCATAATCATCCTCAATCTTTAACGCTTCAGATAAAGCAATCTGTGCAATAGGGTTTTCCACGTTACCATCCTTAACTACTTCTCTATTTTTCCAAATTTCTAAATCTCCTTTGTCAACATTAATAATAACATCAAAATTTCCTTCTTCGTCATATTTTTTTGCCAATACTGATTTAAAAACATCTTCTAAGATATTCATCATCGTTTCACGATCTATGTTTTTAACCTCTTTAAATTCTGAAAACGATTCAATTAGATTTTCTACTTCCATTTTATTTAAAATTTATTTTAAGTTTAGTTTCTTTTATCTCTACAGAAGGAATTGCCACTTCCTCAACTATATGTTTTTTTTTATTGCCTTTATCCTTACGTTTTGTGGCAAGAGTTAAAATATCATCTTCATATGATAAAATAACACCTTTTTCACGTTTCCCATTAGCAAGCAGAACCCTTACCTCATGGCCATTATACTTGTGATATTGTTCATCTACCATAAAAGGATTATCAAGTCCTGCTGAGCAGACAGTAAGCTCATAATCCTCAATATCCCTATCAAAAAAATCCTCAATATGCTTGCTTATTTCTAAACAATGCTCCACTTTAACACCATCTATTCTATCAAAAAATAACGTGATAACATTTGCCGTGTTTACTTTAAGATCTACTAGAAAACCATCTAGCTGTTTAATCTTAGCTTCCGCTACCTTTTTTATCTCTTCTTTTAGAATCATATCTTAATCAAAAAAAGAAGAGGCACTCAGCCTCTTCCCCTTCTTCATCTATTTCGGCTGCAAATATAAGTAGTTTTATTTAATCTTGCAACTATTACTGAAGCACTATCCTTTTGCTTACAAATGACTTCTGAGTCTTAATTTGCACTGAATATAATCCTTTTGGCCAATTAGAAAGGTTAATTTGCTTAGTATACTCGCCAATAAAATCATGTTTATCTTCATGTGAGACTATCTTCCCAAAAGCATCAACAATTGTAATTTCAAAATTATCTACCTCTTCAGAAACAAAACTTATATTAAATATGCCTCTAGTTGGATTAGGATAAATATTTAAATTAACTGCTAAATTAACATCCCCAGATATTGTCCTGTTACTTGAAGTAACAAATGCATTATACGAAGTAAATCCGGACATATTAGAAGCTCCGCACACAGCACGAACTTGCCAATGATAACCAGTACTTGCATTTAACCCAGTCTGTGATAATTGATTTGTACTAACACCATAAGTATACACCCAAGACCCCCAAGAAGAACCCTGTAGTTTAAATCTCACATCATATGTTGTAGAAGATCCTCCAACAGGATCCCATCCTAAAACAGCTGATGAACTTGTAATAGATGTCACAGTTGTATTTGTCGGTTTTGTACAAGGTGCCAATGTAGTAAATGTCTCTAATGAAGTCCATGCTGAAACCTCAGAAGTATCACTAGAGCATACTCCTCTCACCTGCCATTCATATATTGTTCCAGCGCTTAAACTATATTTCGTTTTACTTGTACTAAAAATATAATCCATATATATCCATGCTCCTCCTTGAGGACGCAATCTAACATCATAGTGATTTGCATTAGATGTTGCATTCCAATTCATTGTCGCTCTGTCTAGTAGTATATTGGTAACGTTTAATCCAGTTGGAACTTGACATGCTAAAGATGTAGTAAAGTCTGGTCCTGATATACTAGAACTTAAACCTGAAGCCACACATGTAGTAATTAAAGCCCATTCATATGTTGTTGCTGAATTTAAACCAGAAAGAATATACGTAACAGCTGTACTACTAAATGTATTATTAATAACCGTTGTATCCCAATTTGCTGAGCCATCTTCTCTATATAATAGAGTATAATTACTTGCAGCGCTTGTTCCTGTCCAGGCTAATGATACAGAGTTATATGTAACATTAGAAGTTGCTAAATTACTTGGATCCGGACAAGGCATTAATGTATTGAATGTCACATATCCTGTGAATGAAGAATTATTAGCCCCTGAAGCAGCACACATAGTAGCTACTTGCCAGTGATAATAAGTATTACCTGGCAGGCCACTTAAAGAATAAGTATTAGTAGTAACTGTATCATAAGTCCATGCACTCCATGGAGCAGAAGTAAGCTTATATCTAACCCTATAACCCCAAGCGCCTGATACCGCATCCCAATCTAAACTTGCAGAAGTTAAAGTTA
>Ga0315315_10002562_pt1 | contig 16688 bp, 16 predicted proteins | sample M140m3416metaG_FD_203699 | JGI IMG/M metagenome (GOLD analysis project Ga0315315, IMG submission 203699) | Ammonia-oxidizing marine archaeal communities from Monterey Bay, California, United States - M1 40m 3416 | ecosystem: Environmental > Aquatic > Marine > Intertidal zone | place: USA... | reverse complement strand
GGTCAGACTGTCAGCACCGTCGCCTCCGTTGATTGTCAGTCCAACCGGAGAAGCTGACGCATCCACAATGTCGTCACCGGAGAGCAGTTCTAACTCGATGCTCTCAACCGTTCCAATATCCAGCGAGAAGGCTCCGAGTAGGGTTCCGGCGGCTCGTGCTACAGTCACGCGTCCGGCACCTCCGTCGGTCACGGTGACCATGTCGCCTTCGCCAGCAAGGTCGCCGAAGTTGACCACCTGGACATCGCGGCCGTTGCCACCGTCGTACGTAATTCCGCCCGTCAGCGTGGGGCTCCCATTCTGAAAGTCGACGGTCAGTGAGTCGTCATTTCCGCCGAGCGAGAATGCTGCGGTATCAACTGAAGCCAACGGAACAGAAATCGTATTCGCATCGACCTGTGTCGTGCCCGCACCGGCTATCAGCGCATTGGCAGAATCGTTAACAATCAGGTCTCCACCGGAAACTGATAGCGTGACGTCATTCGCCTCGGAAGCAGAGTCGACAATGTTGAGAGTTGTTCCTGCAACTGAGGCCGCCGCCAGTAGAATGCGGCTCTCCAGATTTTCACTCGCAATCGTGGCCGGCGATGCAGGTCGCCGCTGTTTCCCGGACGAACGACGATTGCGTGATCGTGCGGGAACTTTCCTGGTAAACGCTGCCAGCCAATGACCGAAGCTCATTGCAATCCCTCGCCACAGTTCTTCCGAGACGAATCCGTCATCGCCGTCGCCTCGGTGGTTTCATCCGTGAATTTGTTATCTGTCCGCGACTTCATCAGTTCGACCCGAACCGATGTGACATGTGCAGACGGAATTCGCCCTCGAAGTCGTCGTCCTTGCCGCCAGGAATCGCAGTTGCGTAACCGGCAGAGATCGTTGTGTTGTGCTGAAACTCGAACACCATTCCGAAGGTCGTGTTCAATAGCTGAAAGTCGTCTTCACGCCCAATCGATCCGAGTGGTGAGAAGTTGATCGATTCAGAATCATTTAATGATCGGCTGAGGTGAAGTTCCAGCAGTGGCATGATGGCCGTCAGTGTTGACGTTGAGTCTGCAGGTTCCTGGACGAGCCAGTAGCCGGCACTCATATCGAGATATATCATGGTGGCTGCGTTCAGGCTGCCGACCTGAGACATCGTTCCCGATCCAAACGGGCTTGAGTTTGCGAAGACTGGCATTCCGTTCGCATCGACATCGATCTGGAAGAAGCCCTGCAGGAACAGCCCACCATCGGCAATGTACGATGCTCCCAGGAATGGCATGACGTGGACGGCTTCGTTTTCGATGCGAATGAACTCTCGTTTTGAAGCTCCGTCAGTAATGCTGTACGAGAGGTCTTCTGCAGTTGGAAGGACCAGTTGAAGGCCGCCGCTCATCAGCCAGTTGTCGCCCCGGGAGAAGATGCTCTTCAGTGCGACCGATATGTCGCCAATCTGCCCGGTGCTGGTTCCAGTTGAGCCATTGACGGTCACGTCGTTGTCAAGAGTTGCCGCAAAAGGGAACCTCGCTTCAACGGACATCAGACCACTCATAAATGTCTTCTCGAAACCAGGCACGAACTGGTTGACACTCGCCGTGTTGGCCAGAGGAACGGATTCGAAATAGTTGTAGTTGAAGAAGAAGCGGTCTCGTGGAATCGGACTGCCGCCAGATGCCATCTTCAGCAGCCCAACGTTGCCGAGCGATGGGGTTGTCGTTGTTCCTGACGCAGCGGATAGTGTTGCGTTGGCTGGAGTCGCCGAGAACGGTGTGCCGCTGACTGGGTCCGTGACAGTCGCTGGTGTTGTTCCGCTCAGAATGTCGACCGAACTGGTGACCGTCTGAACTCCGGATGTGCTGTCGATTGAAACTCGTTCGAGTCCAAAGAAGCCAGTAACTCCGTCGGCGTTCGTTGTTTCAGATAAGAGACCGCCGCCGACCGCTCGGAAGAAAACGAATTCTGTACCAAGTCCGACATTTCCCGGCACGAGCAGGTTGTTACTTCCGTCGATGTAGACGAATCGATTGCTGGCGGCATCGAGCACGACGGGGCTGGTTCCCGCTCCCAACCCAACTCCGGCGCCCGAGGCAGTTGCAGGAGCGGTTGCTTCAGGACGGAACGTTGCGTTCTGCTGACCCGTAGACTGGAAGAAGTCTCCAAGTATATTCGGAAGTCGATCCAACGGAGAGCCGGAGGCTACTCCGGACATCGACGCATTGTCTGCGAAGTCCAGAAGTTCCTGACCGCGAGCTTCGAGCGACAGTCCGACTGTCACACACGCGCTAAGGATCAGGCACTGAAGACTGGTTCGAGTTGTCGGCCGTGCGTTCAACATCGCAGGTCGCCTTGTTTCCGAACTTCGAGTTCTCTCGGATGCTGCGTAACCGGACCGGTTGTAGCGATTCCGCTACATGTCCTGATCAGTTAATTCGGCAAAGATGGGGTCACTGCCGCAGCGAATCCGAGCAATCGAGGCCGGAAAATCGGCAAACTCCAAAAAGTAAGGCTAGAATGCTCATCTTTACACGACAGAAAAATCTCGGTAACTAAGACCGAAATGTACGGATCCCGTCACTTTAGAACATGTACTAGGCCGAAGGTGCGAACTAGAGCCGTATACTTTGTGGCCGCAGGGCGACTATTCGGTTGCAGTTTTGCGAGCCTGGCTGTGGTTTGCGTAGGTGGGCCAATCGGGTTCGTAGTCGTCGGACTGATTGCCCCAGACATTCCAGTTCGGGCTGAATGCGCCGCGGGCGAAGAGTTCAAGGTACGGGCCGGGGCTGCAGTCTTCTATAACCTGATAGAGCTCGTCGGGCTTTCGAGAGTGTTCGCGTTTTCGCGACTTGATGATGTTTACCTGGCGACGTCCGGGAGCGAGCGTTCTCATTGAGCCTCGCACACCGAACAGGACAAGTTCGGTCGTATTGCGAAAGTAGAAGCCGACGCCGCGGCCGTCTGGTTCTCCGTCTTTCCGAACTTTGTGCCAGACGAGGTTTGACTTGTAGGTGAATCCCCAGGCTTCCATGACGGCGAGACCTTCCGCGAGCAGAGCATTTGGAACCCACAGGTAAAGATGGCTCTTCTCTGCGGCGGCGAGGTGTACGGGAATCGCTTTTACATCGTCGAGCTTCAGCGTCGGATAACGAGTCAGACGGCCGTGTTCGGGAGCGACTTTGCCGGTTCGATTGGTGAACTGCCACGGAGGATCAGCGAGAATAGTCCCGCAATTCAACTCGGAGCATTCTTCAGCAAAGCAATCAGCCGCTGACTTTTCTGCCGGGGCGATTGCTGACTTCTTTGACCGTGCTTTTTTCTGGACGGGCTTCTTTGACGCTGGCATGGTAGACGGTAGACCTCAAGTCAGTTGCGGCGATGAACGACGAAGCCTGGCGTATTGACACGGATTGAAAACAGTGTCTTGCCGGCGGCGATATAAAGAGTCTGAAGGTCACCGCCGCCGAACGTCACGTTGGTCAGAACATCTTCAGGGACTGGGATCCGTCCTTTGACGTCTCCATCGGATGTGACAATCCAAATACCGGCCGGAACGGTTGTCGCTTCGTGCGGACCTCGCGGTCGAGCGATTCCGGCGGCGATGTAAAGATCGCCATTCTGAGCGATAGCCATCCCGTCGCCGCCTCGCCCCGGCGCGAAGTCGATGACGACCTGCTGGTTACAGACTTCGCCCTCGGATGACAGATCAAACTTCCAGATCTTTCTATTGCCACCGACGATCGGACAGCTATCGACCAGATAAAGCGTTCTCTCATCCGGACTCAGAGCGATTCCGTTGGGACGCTGAATCTCTGGTTGAGTGATGACTTTCGAAACGGAGCCATCGGCGTCGATTCGGAACACCGAGTCATGGTTCAATTCCATCGTCGTGCGGTCGCCGTAGCACGGATCGGTGAAGAAAATCTGACCGTTGCTGCATGCAGCAATGTCGTTGGGGGCGTTGTACTTCTTTCCTTCGAAATTGTCGGTCAGGACTTCAACTTCGCCTGTCATCAGGTCAGTACGAGTGATCCTTCGATTTCCATCGTTGTCGCCGAACTCGTTACCTTCGCATGCGAGGAGTCGCCCCTGAGGATCAAACAGTAAGCCGTTCGCCCGGCCGCTGGGTTCTCGAAAGACGCTGGTCGTGCCGGCGACCGAATCAAATGTCATGATTCGGTTGTTGGCGATATCGCTGAAGTAGACCGTTCCGTCTGCGGCCGCCGCCGGCCCCTCTGTAAAGGCGATGGCCGTCACGGGGGACACGCCAGTGGAGTCAACTGCGGCAGGAATCCCTGCATTCTGAAAGTCTATCGTCATCAAACACTCCGTAGGATTTTACCGGTCGACTCCGAGTACCTGCATTTCCTGACCGTTGACGACATTCAGCATCTTTGTGCGAGTGATCTTCCACTCGCCAGCCTGCTTCTGCCAGGTCATCTCCCAGCGGGATGGATGATGTCCAGAATTTGAATCTGTCGAGAACGTTGCGTTCGCCCGAAAATGAGTGACCGCCATCGTGTCTTGATTCGTCAATTGAATCTTAACGTCCGTTACACGAATGTTGCCTTCGACTTGGACGAACATCAAAGCGGCCACGACGCGAGTTCGGTCAACAGTGTTGGTTTCGGCAAAGAACGACTGACACCGAGCCTGCTCCGGAATCACGCTCGAGCCAGATCCAAACTGGTGCGACTCTTCAACAAACGTATCGACAAGATCGTGCAGGTTCTTCTCGACCTGTTCGCCGTCCGTGACGATGGCAATTTCGACGAAGTAAATTGTGATCGCCGCAAGCAGCAACAATGGCAACGCAATAAGAAATCTTGCTCGTTGAGTGGTCATGAAGGCGATGAAAACGATGGCCGCGATGACTGTGCAGAGAATGATCGGCGACCAGGCGTCTTCGGTGAACCACATGGCGTTACCCGCTGATAACCGGAAGGTTGAGGCTTATGGCCCGCTCGCGCGACCACGGAGACCGTTTCTTCAGAGGCAGCTTCGCTTCGGCGTACTCTTCAATCTGCTCGGGAGATTCGAAGAGTTGATCGTAGCCAGAATCGTTGTCGTACTCGCAGTCTTTGGTTGTGTATTCGCGGCAAATTTGCGGCCGAGTCTCATAAGTGCCGCAGCCATTGTTCGGCAGCAGATGCTGACAGTCGGCGTAGACCATGATGTACCACGTGCCTTCTTCGACGAAAATCGCCGCTTTGCCGTGCAGCAGGTACCACCGCATGTAGTCAAAATCCTTCCACGTTTTCGGAGTGTCAATCGGGAAGGCATAGTAGCGACAACATTTTGCCGTGCAGTATTCGCAGAGGTTTTCGTCGGCTTTCAAGTCTTCGCGAGCAATCGGCGTTCGTGCTTCAAAGGTCGGATTCTCAGTCGTTGACATGATTGATTTCCGAAGTGCGATACGAAATAAAAAAGCAGAGTGCATGGAAACCAGTGGCAACCGGCGGAAAACCGCAGAAAGTTTCGACGAGCTCGGCATTGAAAGAACAACAGAGCGGGATGACTTTAGTCGACCAGTTCGTGCCTGACCAGATCCTCGTAGTTTTCCTTGCGACGAACGATGCGGTACGAGTCGCCGTCGACCATGATTTCCGTGCCACGCGGTCGCGAGTTGTAGTTGCTGCTCATGACCGTGCCGTACGCCCCCGCGCTGTAGGTGCAGAGTAAGTCGCCGCGTTCCATCGGCGGAAGGAAGCGGTCTTTCGCGAGGTAGTCGCATGATTCGCAAATTGGGCCAACGACGTCTGCCGCTTCAGTGCCTTCGGGTTGAGACTCGGCGTCGGCAGGCATTTGGACGACCGGCTTGACTGGCCACACTCGGTGAAAGCCATCGTACATGGCTGGTCGGACGAGGTCGTTCATGCCGCCATCCTGAATGTAAAACAGCTTGCCACCTTCACGCTTCGTGAATATAACTTTGCTGATCAGTACACCTGAGTTACCTGCAATGAACCGACCTGGCTCCAGAGCGAGTCGGCACTCGGCTTCTTTGACGGCCGGAACGATGACCTTTGCATATTCAGCGGCCGACAAACCTTCTTCGTGTCGGTAGCTGATGGCGAATCCGCCGCCGAGGTTGATCCAACTGATGTCGTGGCCTTTGGATCGGTACTCACGAACGATCTCGATCGCTTTCTGAGCGGCACGTTCGTAAGGCTCCGTCGAGTGGATCGGCGATCCAAGATGCATATGGATTCCGCTGAGTTGCAGATTTGGATCTGCCAGAACTTTGTCTGCGAGCTGTCCGGCACGTTCAATGTCCATGCCGAACTTGTTGCCCTTCTTTCCGGTTGTTGTCTTCTCATGAGTCTTCGCGTCGATGTCCGGGTTCAGTCGCAAGGCAACTCGACCGACTTTGCCCATCGACGAGGCGACGGCTGAAATAGCATCGAGTTCGGCTTCGCTCTCAACGTCAAACTTCAGGATGTCACATTCAAGGGCGAACCGGATTTCGTCGTCGGTCTTGCCAACCCCTGCAAAGACGACTCGCGTCGTGTCAGCGCCGGCCTGTTTGACTCGAAAGAGTTCTCCGCCGGAAACGACGTCGAAGCTTGCACCTGCTTCATTCATCGTTCGTAGAAGCGTCAGGTTCGAGTTGGCTTTAACCGAGTAGCAGATCACCGGCTCAACGTCGGCAAATGCTTCCTGAATCTGCCCAAGCTGATGCAGCAACTGAGCCTTCGAGTAAATCCACAGCGGAGTACCAAACTCTTCGGCCAACGGGGCAATGGCGACGTCCTCACAGAATAGTTCTCCGTCGCGGTATTGAAATGCGTTCATAGCGTTACCTGCTATTTTCATTGTTCTGGTTATTAGAGATCACGTCATGCTCGCGAAGGCGGCAACCAGTTACATGCACTCCGACTGACTTCCCGCCTGCGAGGAAATAACGGTTTGTGAACAAACTATTGAGCATTATTTGCTCGTACTGACTGTACGAGCCCCCAAACGATCAGAGCCCCACCAAACGCGGCGAGGCCTGTGGGGCTGTCGAAACCTCGTAAAGCCAACTGGCCGCTGAGGCCACCGACGATGAACACGATTCCGATGATAATGTTCCACATGGCGACTTCGATTTCCCGGAGTAGGGAAGTAGCTGGTTTGAGCGATCAGGACAACTGTCTGGAAAGCAGTTCTGCGATCTGTACGGCGTTGGTTGCCGCACCTTTTCGCAGGTTGTCGCTTTCGCACCAGAAGTTCAAGCCGTTCGGGTTCGAGATGTCTTTGCGGATTCGGCCAATGAAGACTTCGTCGCTGCCGGCGCAGGTGCTGGGCATCGGGTACTGCTTCTCGTTGAGGTCGTCGACGACAGTGATGCCGGGGAAGTTGGAAAACAACTCGCGGGCTTCTTCCGGAGAAACTGGTCGTTCGGTCTCGACTGTGATAACTTCGCTGTGACAGTTGGCGACGGGAATTCGAACGCAGGTTGGATTAACGAGGATGGACTCGTCGCCGAGAATCTTGCGAGTCTCGTAGACCATCTTCATCTCTTCGCTGGTGTAGCCGTCTTCTTTGTGGCCGCCGATTTGTGGAATCGCGTTGAAAGCGATCGGGTAGGCGAATGCCTGGTAGTCATATTTTTCGCCGGACAGATGCGCTTTCGAGCCAGCTTCCAGATCTCGATTGCCCTGCAGGCCTGCGCCGCTGGTTGCCTGGTAGGTGGAGACGATGACTCGTTTCACTTTGGCCGCGTCGTGTAGCGGCTTCAGGGCGACCACCATTTGAGTCGTCGAGCAGTTCGGACTGGCGATGATGCCTCTGGCCTTGATTGCGTCTTCCGGATTGATCTCCGGCACGACCAGAGCGACTTCCGGGTTCATACGCCAGTAGCCGGATTCGTCGATCACTTTGCAACCGGCTTTGATCGCGTGTGGAAGGTACTCGGCGGCGGTGTCGTCGGGGGTGCTGGCGATGACCAGGTCGATGCCTTCGAAGGACCTGGTAGTCAATTCTTCGACCGTGATCTCCTGACCTTTAAGTGTGATCTTTGTGCCGGCCGTTCTAGCTGACGCGAGTAATCGAAACTGTTTTGCCGGGAAGTCTCGCTTCTCCAGCAGATCAAGAATGATGCTTCCAACGGCACCCGTAGCACCGATTACGGCAACTGTCTCAAACACGGCCTTCACCTTCAGTTTTAAGAGCTAAGTAAATTCAGGTTGCCGCTCTTCATAACAGGAAGAACGTCCCGCCTGCGATAGGACAGAGGTCCGCGTTTGTAGTTCACTTCTGGTTTGCAGGGTGAGTATTGCCCATCAAATCGATTATCTGGTGGGCAGTGCCCACCCTACGGTGAGTCGTTAATCACGTCGCACGGGACTTTGCGGGCGATTCGTTTCATCAGACCCTTCAGGATTTTGCCTGGACCAATTTCGTAGAAGTGGTCGGCTCCGTCGTCCAGCATGCGGCGGATACATTTTTCCCACAGGACCGGGTTGACGACCTGTTGAACGAGGATGGATCGAATTTCAGCCGGATCGCTGTGCGGCTCGGCGTCGACGTTCGAAATGACCGGGATTCGTGGAGCGGTGATTTCGACCATTTCAAGCACTTCAGCAAGCTGATCGACAGCTGGTTGCATGAATTCAGTGTGAAACGCTCCAGCGACTGACAACGGGATCGGTCGTCCGCCGGCTTCTTCGATCAGGATGCCCGCTCGCCCGCAGGCTGCAGTGTCACCCGACAAGACGGTGTTTCCGGGGCAAAGGCGATTGGCAACCCAGATGCCGCCAGCTTCAGTCGCTTTGGTGACAACGCCGTCAACCTGCTCATCGTTAAGCAGCAACGCACTGACCATACCGGAAGGAGCGGCGTCAGCCGCGGCCTGCATGGCCTGTCCGCGTTTGCGGACGATCTTCAGACCGTCTTCGAACGAGATCGCTCCGGCGAAGGTCAAAGCGGTGTACTCGCCGAGGCTAAGGCCGGCGGCCATTGAGCATTGCTCGACAACATCCGGTTGCTCTGCCTTCAGGATCTCCAGCGCGGCGAAGCTGCACACGAAGAGGGCTGGTTGGCTGAAGTCTGTTTTATCGAGTTCGTCCTGCGGACCCTCGAAGCAAAGCTTTGCCAGGTCCAGACCGAGAACTTCGTTCGCTCGTTCAAAGAGTTCTTTGGCGGCCGAGTGGTTTTCGACGATGGTCTTTGCCATGCCGACGTGCTGAGCACCCTGGCCAGGAAAAATAAATGCAGTTGTCATTGTTTTCTCCAATTGTCCGGCGCGGGATGCTCCGGAAGTTCGCACTGACCTTCAAATGTTTCGGTTGCCAGTCGAAGAGTACTTGAAGAATCGTCGTCACCGTCCGTGGGGAGACAATTCGAGGATCGCTGTCTGATCCGGCAGCAATTGCTTGATCCGCCGGTCGCGGTCAGCCGATGTCTGCGGCGACCATTTTTTCGGACAGGTCAGCCGTGATCTGCCCGTTAATATCGCGGTTCATTAGCTTGGTTGACGACTTGATCGCGTTCTGTATCGCTCGAGCGTCGCTCGAACCATGACAGATGACGCACGCTCCGTCGATTCCCAGCAGCGGAGCACCGCCTTGCTCGCTGTACTGATACTGCCGCTCGATTTGCTGGAAAGCTCGCTTCGCAACGTCGCGTTCTTCGTTCAGAGCACCGACGACGGCCGGCGTGATCGCTTTGAACAGAAAGTCGGCCATGCCTTCGCTGACCTTCAGCACGACATTGCCGACAAAGCCTTCGCAGATAAGAACGTCCGCCTGGCCTTGATAAAGGCCTCGGCCTTCGACGTTTCCAACATAGCGACTCTGCAGTCGGCTTTTCGAAAGCAGTGTGTGAGTGTCTTTGTAAAGTTCGTTGCCCTTGCCTTCTTCGCTGCCGATGTTCATCAGTCCGACGCTGGGATTGGCGATGCCAAGGATCTCCTTGGCATAAATTATCCCCATGACGCCGTATTGATAAAGATGTTCCGGGCGAGCTGCAGGGTTCGCTCCTACGTCGAGCAGAATCGAGCGACCCTTGAGTGTTGGCAGTGTGACGGCGATGCCAGGTCGCTTCACACCTTTCAGAAACAGGCGAGTGCGAAGACCCGAGGCAACTACGGCGCCGGTGTTACCTGCGCTGACTAATGCGTCGACCGAGCGAGCGGCCATCATTTTCCAGCAGACAGCGATCGACGAGTTCGGTTTTGATCTCAGCGTCTCAGCCGGCTTTTCGTGCATTTCGACAAAGCCGTCGGACTGTTCCAGCGTCAGACGATTGTCGGAAAAATGTTCCTCAGCAACGTGCTGCTCCAGCAGGGGCACGTCGCCGACAAGAACAACCTCGATGTCGGGGAGTTCCTGCAGAGCGGCGATGGCTCCCTTCACATTCGGTGCGGGGCCATTGTCGCCCCCCATCGCATCCAGAGCGATCCGCATCAGATGTTATTCCCCGACGTCCACAAGTGGACGTCCCATGTAATGACCACATTGTGGGCACACGACATGAGTCGGCATGCGATTGCCGCAGTTCTGGCATTTGCCGAGTTGCGGAGCCTTCAGATTCCACTGTGCCTTGCGGCTGCGAGTGCGTGATTTGGAGATTTTTCTCTTGGGAACGGCCATGATTAACTCGAAGTATCTGCGGGGTGAGAGTCTCTCGTCAAGAGAACCGGGCCTGCAGCCCGTTGCCAGCTCGACGATCAAACGACTCGGAAACTGTCGTAAACCAGCACTGCTGGCGTAGTTACGGCATTCCTGCGCGTACAGAGATTCTATACACTTAAAAGCGGAGAGGGGATCGTACGAAAACCGCCCGAACACCGTCAACCAACGCTGAATAATGACCGTCTTTGCTCGTGGAAAGCGGCTCAGCCGATACGAACGGCCCGCGTAACCTGCCACTTCGTATTGATCCGCTGCCAGTTAATGGACGCTCGGTCGGAAGGTGGTATGCTGAGAAAGTAGCCTTCCTAACCGGTGCAACCTATCGGCTTTGCCAGTTTTCCCCGGCAGAGCGAAGACGCTCCGACGTTCACCTTCTGAATTCTGACCTCTGCTTTTAGTGATCGCCAGCCATGCCTCAGGAACGCCTTCAGGGAATTTTCACTCCAAACCTCGTCCCGATTGACTCAGCCGGAGAAATCAACGAGCCCGAACTTCGGCGTTACGTTGACTGGCTGATCGACCGCGGCGTGCACGGTCTTTACCCGAACGGCTCGACCGGCGAATTCACTCGCTTCACCGTCGAAGAGCGTCGCCGAATCATCGAGATCGTCTGCGACCAGAACCGTGGCCGAGTGCCCGTTCTGGCCGGAGCAGCCGAAGCCAACGTCAAAGAGACGATTAAGGCGTGCGAGTATTACCACGAGCTAGGCGTGCGGGCCGTCGCAATCGTCGCCCCCTTCTACTACAAGCTGAGTCCGGATTCGGTTTACGCATACTTCCGAGAGATCGGCCGAAACACTCCGGTCGACGTCACTCTATATAATATCCCGATGTTTGCATCGCCCATCGACCTGCCGACTGTCCAGCGACTTTCGGAAGAGTGCGAAAAGATCGTCGCCATCAAAGATTCGTCCGGCGAAATCCCGCACATGATCCGCATGATCCAGGCTGTGCGGCCGAACCGCCCGGAGTTCTCATTCCTGACCGGTTGGGACGCGGCTCTAATGCCGATGATTCTTGTCGGCTGCGACGGAGGAACAAATGCCAGTTCGGGCGTCGTCCCAGAACTCACGCGAAAACTCTACGACCTGACCGTCTCTGGTCAGATCGACGACGCGCGTCAGATTCAGTATGACCTCGTCCAACTGTTCGACACGATGCTTTACCAGGCCGAATTCCCCAACGGGTTCCGCGCGGCGGTCGAGCTTCGCGGATTCAATATGGGACCTGGACGGCAGCCTCAGTCTGACAACCAGGTAACAGATCTTGAACTTCTCAGCCGAAGCCTGCAGTGCATGCTGGCGGGACAAGGCTTTAGCGACGAACCTGTGGGAGGTTGCCGAGCAGGTGACGCTCTTACTGACGGTGGTCTCAACTCACAGGAAATCGGAAAGATCGTCCAGTCGGTCATGACCGAATTGAAAAACCGCGGCATGGCTTAAGAGAGTTCCATACTGTGTCGGCAGACTCCACGTGCGCGTGGGCAACCGCACGCTAAACAGGCAGTAACACTGGTGGGCGATGCCCATCCTATCTTTTGAGTTAAGCGTTCGATCGCGAAACAGGCAAAGCATCAACTATGAGCACTAACGGACCGAACATCGACTCGAATCAGCCTCAGATAATCGTGAACGTCCCGCCGCAGGGGGGCGGATTCTTTAAGGCGTGGTTCACGAGGCTACTATTCTCGTTTCTGCTGCTTTCTGTGTTTATTAACTTCGCACTGATTTCGTCCAACGCGGACGTCGACACAGGAACACTGGAAAAGTTTGTCTCAGGAGACGAAGCGGCCACGGACCGAATCGTGATCATCGAGGCAAACGGAACGATCATGCCTCCGTTCACCGAGCGGATCATCGGGATGATTGAAGAGGCTCGCGACGACGACAACGTCAAAGGAGTCGTTCTGGTTGTTGACAGTCCCGGCGGACTGGTCGCGGACAGCCATCAAATTTATCACCGACTGAAACAGCTCAGTGCAGAGAAACCTGTTTACGTCGCCATGAAAAGAATCGCAGCATCCGGTGGCGTTTATATCGCGATGGGAGCTGGCGAGAACGGAAAGATCTTTGCCGAACCTACGACCTGGACGGGCTCCATCGGCGTGATCATTCCGCGTTACGACCTGTCAGTGATGGCGGAGAAGTTCGGAGTGAAGTCAGACTCGCTTACGACGGGCCCTTTCAAAGATTCTCTCAATATGCTCAAGCCTCTGTCAGAGGCTGATCGAGAATTGTGGGGAGCGATCATGGATGACTCGTTTGATCGCTTCGTGGAGATCGTCGCCGAAGGCCGCAAAGGTCTCGACGAGGAAACTGTTCGCGCAAAGCTGGCAACCGGTCAGGTCTTCACAGCGAATCAGGCATTGGAGAACGGCCTGATCGACGAAATCGCATTCGACGATGAAGTCGTCGACAAACTGCAGGAAGACCTCGGCCTGAGCAAGGTCCGCGTCGTCAAGTACACCTTCACGCCAACCGTCCTGGACATTCTGCTGGGCAATGTCGAAGCCCGCGATCCAGAAGTCTTCTGGCAGAAGGCCATGGAATCGACCGTCCCGCGAGCCATGTACTACTGCTCCTGGCTGCCGTCGCTGTAAGGCGAGCTTTTCGCTGCAAAATTTCAGGCCGAGGCACCGGTCGCTTTCTAACGGATCGAAGCTTGCTTACGCTTTAGGTGTCGTTCTTATAGTCCCGCCATTCGCCTCGATAGCCGAGCTTGCCCCATGTTCCTTGCCGCCGCTCCCGCTGGAAATAATCTTCTCGGAATGCACTGGCTCGACTGGGCTGTCCTTGCTGCCTACTTCATCCTGATCGTGGCGATTGGGTGGTGGTCACTGAAGAAGGTTAAGGACATGTCCGACTTCTTCATGGGCGGCCGCCGCTTCGGCAAAGTCTTCATGATGTTCTTTGCATTTGGAGCAGGGACAAGCTCGGAGCAGGCGATCAGCGTCGTTGCTGGAACCTGGCGAGTCGGTCTGGCGGGCATCTGGTGGCAGTTTCTCTGGCTGTGGGCGACTCCGTTTTACTGGATTGTCGCGCCGGTCATGCGTCGAATGCGAGCTTTGACGACCGCCGATTTTTTCGAGCATCGCTACAACACAGGCACGGCCACGCTGTACACGATCTACGGAATCATCATGGCGATTGTCTTCATCGCTGCTGGGTTATTTTCAAGTGGCAAGATGGTCAATGCACTGACCGGTGGAGAACTTGATCGAGTTGCCACGGTGTGGAACGTGCAGGTTCCGGTACGTGCTGAGAATCCCGACACGCAGGAAATGGAGTGGACCACTCGACGAATCGTTGGCTACGAATATGCCATCCTTGCCATGACCGTCCTGTTTGTTACCTACGGCATGGCAGGTGGGTTGGGAGCGGCGATCATCACGGACTTCATTCAGGGCGTGCTCACCATCGCGTTCTCGTTCCTCTTGTTACCGTTTGTGTTTCAGAAGATCGGAGGGTTCGGCCATCTACACGACTATGGCGAAGTTAAGGCCGGGATGTTCAATATGGTCGCCAGCGCTGACATTGCAGCTCAGCTTGGTAAAGAGCAGATCTCTATATTCTTTGTGGTCATGCTTTCTCTGACTGCACTCACTGGGATTGTCGTACAGCCTCACATTATGGGAGTCTGCGGTGCCGGCAAGACAGAATTTGAAGGACGTTTTGGATTCACCGTTGGTAATTTTCTCAAACGATTCTGCACGATCGCATGGACATTTACAGGACTGGCCTGCATCGTCTGGTACCTCACCCCGGACCTTAGCCCGCTACCCCCAGAAGAGCTCGCTCGACTGACTCCTGGCAACGCTTTGTTCGATGTGGACTTCAGTCGGGAATTCTCCGATGACCTGTTCGGTCGAGCCGCTTATGAAATTCTTCCGACAATCGCACCGGGGCTCGTAGGACTGTTACTGGCTTCCCTCCTGGCTGCTGTTATGAGTACCAGTGACGCCCAGATGATTGTCGGTAGCGGACTGTTTACCGAAAATATTTACCGCCGGTTCATCCGAAAAAATGCATCGGATCGCCACTACCTGTGGGCCGGTCGGTTGGCCGGTCTGGGTATTGTGTTCGCTGCCATCGTCCTGCAGACAGGGTTCGAGGACGTGATTCATGCTCTCAAAATTATTATCCAGACACCGGCAGCTATCGGTATCAGCTTCTGGTTCGGCATCGTCTGGAGACGCTGGAATGCCGTGTCCGTCTGGGCGTCAACGCTCTCCGCAGTAGCAGCCTGGTGGTTTGTCGCGAACCATGCGGACTGGCTGTTTAATGCGGGGCTTCCAGAGTCAATGTTCCTGTTTAAGGAAGTGGTTTCCGAAGGGGGAGTCGCCACCCAGGAGTTGACTGGCATGGGCAGTGCGTGGGTCAACCTTGCGTACATTGGCACTGGCGTCGTCGTGGGATTGCTTGCCAGCCTGTTAACCTCGCGGCAGTCCAAAGGACAACTCGACCGGTTCTTCTCGCTCATTCACACTCCTGTGACACCCGGCGAAGAAGTGTCATCGCCCTGCACGCTGCCTGAAAACCCTGCACTACAGAATCCAACGATGTTTGCCCATCCTGACATTGAGCTTCCAAAGCCCACACTGGTTGGACTTGGCGGCTTTGCTGTTGCATGGGGATGTGTCGGGTTCATTATCTGGCTCACATCGTATCTTGCGAAAACGCTCTAATCGTCGCGTTTCGCGCACTCTTTAACGGGGCCAAAATGCTTTTACTGAAACATCTTCCGGCATTGCGAGTTGCTTGACTTACGGGATTGGGAACCCCATTATCAGGGAAATTGTCCAGACCCCATAACTTTAGAAGAAGTAGGGTTTCTGCATAATCACTGTCTGCGGGCCGCGGGAAAACAACAGCTCTCCAGAGCCGTGTTTTGGCGATAGGTTGCCAGAATTATGCTGATGAGAAACGTTCTTGTCGCACCGTTCTTATTGTCACTGTTCGAACTTAACTGGAAATGCAACATGTCAGCAGGTCATCGCCGGTTGGACATTGAGGAATCTGGTGACGTCACGATTGCCAAATTCGTTGACAAGAAGATTCTCGACGAAGGCAACATTCAGATCATCGGAAACCAGCTTTTCAGCCTGGTCGAAGATGACGGCCGTTCGAAGATCATTCTCGACTTCTCCAACGTTGAGTATCTGTCTAGCGCCGCTCTCGGCAAACTGATCACGATGGACAAGAAAGTCAAAGCCGCAAAGGGCAAGCTTCGGCTCTGCACCGTCCGGCCAGACATTTACGAAGTCTTCGCAATTACGAAGCTCAATAAGCTCTTCGATATGCGTGATGACCTGGAACAGGCTCTCGAAGGCATGTGACGGATGGCGACTCTGTCGCGTCCAGTTTGGTCGGGCCAGAAGAGTTGTCCTGCAAGGCAGAATCACTGAGCTATGTCCAGCATCGAAGAGTTTGACGTCACGATCCCCAGTGCCACGGCCAAAGGTCGTGAAATCCAGGAACAGATCGTAGGCGGAATGGAATCACGGGGTTATGCACCTCGCGATGTCTTCGGTGTACGCCTTGCTCTTGAGGAAGCGTTGGTTAACGCTATCAAACACGGCAATAAGATGGACCCGGATAAGGTCGTGAACGTCAAATGGGAGATCGACGCAGAGCACGTCCGAGTTGTCATCGAAGACCAGGGTGAAGGTTTTCCAATCGATGACGTTCCTGATCCTACGGACGATGAGAATCTTGACAAACCAGGTGGACGAGGCATTATGTTAATGCGATCGTTCATGAGCGTTGTCGAGTACAACGAAAGCGGAAACCGCCTCACTCTGGAGAAGCGGACAGACGACGAAGATGGCGACGAAGATGACGACTAGGCTGCCAAAGTAGCCTCAAGTGAGAAAGTGTCATTTTCACTAGCTTTCACTCATCATAAGCGATAGGTGAGTCCGAAAATCCTTGATGCAGATGCGACGGTCTTTTATCTTCCGTTGCGAATCGATCCCCGATAGCTCAATTGGTAGAGCGAGCGGCTGTTAACCGCTAGGTTGTAGGTTCGAGTCCTACTCGGGGAGCTTGGCCCCTTCTGGTAGTCCTGCAGATGTCTGCAGCCGCCTGCAGAAGGGGT
>Ga0315315_10002560_pt1 | contig 16701 bp, 17 predicted proteins | sample M140m3416metaG_FD_203699 | JGI IMG/M metagenome (GOLD analysis project Ga0315315, IMG submission 203699) | Ammonia-oxidizing marine archaeal communities from Monterey Bay, California, United States - M1 40m 3416 | ecosystem: Environmental > Aquatic > Marine > Intertidal zone | place: USA... | reverse complement strand
TCATTTTCTTTATTCCATTTTTTTTAATCTTTTCCTTAAATTTGGTGTTAACGAATTAAACCATTTTTTTTCCTGTCCTGATTTAGGTAAAACTTCTCCATATTCAATCATTTGATCAGGTAATAAATCTTCTAAATAGACCCAAACAAAATCGCTTCGTAACTTTGTGTTTTTAATCAAAATTTTTCTTAGGCCTAAAATTAATTGCTTCTTAATTTTTGAGGTACGCCCGGCTCTTATCTGACCATTTAAGAAAATTTCTTTTGTTTTGACTAACTTCCCTCCCATGAAATGTGAATTTTTTTCATTTTTTTGAAATATTACTTGAGCAAAGAAAGAATTTGCTCCAGTAAATTTACTATGAGTGAAAGTAATATCGTTAGCTAAAGAATTTTTTTGTTTTTGAGAAAGGTTGAAATTTGAATATTTTACCGTGTATGTTGGCATTACTTATTATTTTTTTTACTTAAAACTCTTCCAGCGATATTGTTCAGTTTCTTAATTGTTTTTTTAGTCCTTAGCTTTGGATCTGTAATAATCGCTACATCTAAACAATTATTTGCTGGATCTTTTTCAATTGAATAATCTTTAAAAGTTTTAATCAATTCTTTAATCATGTTCTGTGCATTTGAAGCGTTTTTCATTAAAGTTTGAATGACCATACTTACATCCACTTCATCATGGTCAGGATGCCAACAATCATAGTCGGTAACCATTGCTACAGTGCAGTATCTTATTTCCGCTTCTCTTGCTAATTTTGCCTCGGGCATATTGGTCATCCCAATCACATCTGCATCCCAAGATCTGTATAAGTTTGACTCAGCTAAAGTTGAAAATTGAGGACCTTCCATAACAACATAGGTTCCTCCTTCCTGGAAGGCTATATTTAATTTTTCTAGTGCAGCCTTGCAACATTTTGATAAACCAGAACTCGTAGGTTTTGCCATTGAGACGTGAGCAACAATATCTTGGTCAAAAAAAGTTTTAACTCTTGAAAAAGTTCTATCTATAAATTGATCAACTATTACAAATTTGCCTGGTTCCAAATTTTCTTTCAGAGATCCAACTGCAGAAACTGAAATTATGTCAGTAACACCTAATTGTTTCATTGCATCTATATTCGCCCTAAAATTAATGTTAGACGGATTAATTTTATGTCCTCTTGAATGTCTTGGAATAAAACAAATTTCTTCTTGCCCAATTTTTGCAATTAAAATTTCATCTGAAGGTTTTCCCCAAGGGGTATTAATTTTTTTCCATTTTGCTTTATCAAATCCCTCCATTTTATATAGACCACTTCCACCAATTATCCCTAACTTTCTTTTTTTCATGATTTAATTATTAATGCTTTTTTGTTAGAACTTGAAGCTAATTATGGATTTAAAAAAACATATTAGATCAATACCAGACTATCCTAAGAAGGGAATTTTATTTAGGGATATAACAACTTTAGTCAAAAATGCTGAGGCTTTTAAATTTACAAATGATAAAATTGTTGAATTTGCCAAAAAAATCAAATTTGACAAGATTGCCGCTATCGAGTCTAGAGGTTTTATTTTTGCTTCAACTGTTTCCTATCAACTTAAAAAACCATTTATTCTCTTAAGAAAAAAAAATAAACTTCCTGCAGAAACTCACTCTATCGATTTTGAGTTAGAATATGGTAAAGCGACAATTGAAGTTCACAAAGATTCAATAGAAAAAAATGAAAAAATTTTAATTATTGATGATTTGATAGCAACAGGTGGTACCGCTGAAGCTGCTGCAAAATTAGTTGAAATTTCTGGCGGAGAGGTGGCGGCATTCATATTTGTAATAAATCTTTTTGACTTACCTGGTAATGATCTTTTAAAAAAAAAGGGATATAAAACTGCTAGTTTAATCGAATTTCCAGGTCACTAATTATTTTTTTTTAAAAATTCTTTTATGTAATCTTTTAATTTAATTTTACCAAAATAATTATACATTTTATTTGATAAATTGACTTTCGTAATAGATGATGCAAATCTTTCACCAGGCCTTTTTGAGAGAAATTTAATTTTTGTATTAAACATTTTAGCTACATTCAAAATAGAATAAGATTTTTTATTTGCGATTGTATAATGTCTACATAAATTTTTTTTCCATGCTAGAAAACAGATATTAATAGTATCATCAATATGAGTAAACCTTCTGGTTTGAGTGCCAGGCATAACAATTGGTAATGGCTTACCTTTTTTAAAATGATCTTCAAATATTCCTATAACCGTCGACATATTACCCTTACAAATTTGATGTGGCCCATATACATTATAAAAATAAATAATTTCAAATTTAAAGTTAAACCATTTTTTTAAATTCTCTAATAATTCAAGATTTTTTGATTTTGAAAAAGCATAAGGTGACAAGTTTTTATCTTGTCCGCTATTTCCTAAAGATGCTGATGTAGCAGAATAAATTAATTTTATTTTATTCTTTAAACAAAAATTAAACACAGCGTTAGAGCCTATTGAATTTGAGTCTATGCAATCATTCATTTTTATAAAACTTTGATAAATTCTTGCAAATTCACCAAAATGAAAAATAGAATTTATTTCCTTAGGTCTCTTAATTATTTTAAAAATGTCTTTTGTTTTTGCTTTAATGTATTTAACTCTTGAATTTTTAATGTGATTTGCTCTTGTGCCAGAGGAATAATCATCAATTGATAAAATTTTATATTTTGTTTTCTTTAAAAAAAGTTTAATTAGATTAGTTCCTACAAAACCAGCGCCACCTGTTATAATAATCTTATTTTTTTTTGGCATTAAAGATTACTATCTTCTAAAAATAAATAAATCAATCTATTGATGGTCTATACCAGGATTTTTTTCCAAGAATAGAATTGCTTAATCCACTTAATCTAAAAAAATAAATCTCTCTTTTATCTTTATCAAAAGTTAATAAATAAAGCATAAATTTCAGAGAAGCTGATATCAATTTTGGTATAATCAAAACCATAGCTATAAAAAAACCTTTATGTTTTTTATGAAAATAAAATGAAGACCACATCCAATGCCAGTTTCTGTTTTTTTCTAATTCAATTTTATCTATTTTTTTTACTGACCCCGCTCCCTCATGTTTTATAACAATATTTTCATCAAGATAAATTGTTCCGCCTTTTTTCTTTATTTTTTTACATAAATCTATTTCTTCAAAATATAGAAAAAAATTTTCATCAAAAAAATCTTGATTAAACTTATTTAAATTAAAAAATATCGCAAAACCTTTTAGATCATCAACTTCAATAATATTATTTTTATCGTGACTATACTTTTTAGATTGATCATTTGATGGGCCAACTATCCAAAAATCTTTTTTAATTTTTAAAAAATTAAAAAAATTTTCAATTGCTCCGGCCTCAAGTTTTGTGTCGGGATTAAGCACTAGAGCATAATTTGTCTTTACTTGTTTTAATCCAATATTATTTGCAACTGCGTACCCTTTGTTTTCACCAGTCAAAGTACATTGAACATTCGGATATTTTTTTTCTAAATCTGATCTGAAAGTTTTATTATTTGAATTTTCAATTACATTAATTTTAATGTCTTTAGGGATTGTATCAATGCATGCATATATCTTATCTTCACTGTTAAATGTTACTATTATGACTGTTAAATCTAGTTTTGATTCCATTTTATAATATTATTTGATTTTGAAAGATAATTCTTTTACTAATTTATATCTAGGCTGATAAATCTTTAAATAGTATGAAAAAAGTGATTGTAACAGGTGGATCTGGTTTTATTGGTAGCAACTTGGTTAATTTTTTAATCAGAAAAAAATATTTTGTTATAAATATTGATAAACTTACTTACTCATCTAATAGATATGATGAAAAAGCCCGACAGAAAAAGTTTTATAAGCATTATAGAATTGATATTAATAATCAAAAAAAAATTATAGAAATTATTAAAAGGAACAAACCAAAAGCTATTTTCAATCTAGCGGCAGAAACACACGTTGATAGATCAATCGATGGGCCAAAAACTTTTATAGATACGAATATAAATGGAACATTCAGTTTATTAGAATCATTGAGATATCTAAAAAAAAAAAATTATAGTTGTAAATTAATTCATATTTCAACTGATGAAGTTTATGGAGACATTAAAGGTAATTTGAGATCAGATGAAAATTATAAATACGAACCTAGCTCACCCTATTCTGCTTCTAAAGCAAGCGCAGATCATTTAGTTAAATCATATATAAGAACGTATAAATTAAATGCTGTTATTTCTAATTGCTGTAATAATTATGGTCCGTATCAATTTCCGGAAAAATTAATGCCAAAAATGATATCGAATATCTTTAATAATAAAGATTTGCCAATATATGCTAAAGGGAAAAACTCTAGAGAATGGATCCATGTTAGAGATCATTGTGATGCATTATATTTATTATTTAAAAAAGGTAAAGCTGGAGAAAGTTATAATATTGGATCAGGAAAAAACCTTAGAAATTTAGATTTGGTCAGAAAAATTATCAAAATTTGTAAATCTTTAAAAATTAAAATTGGAAAAAAATCTATTATTAAATTTGTTAAAGACAGACCTGGTCATGATTTTAGATATGCGCTTAATAGTAAAAAAATTTTGAAAAGGCTAAAATGGAAACCAAAAATAAGCTTTGAAAAAGGTTTAAAAGAAACAATAATCTGGTACTACAGTAATAAATTATTCTTAGATCAAATTTCTAAAAAAACTTATGAAAAAAGAATTGGATTAAAAATATGATAAAAAAAGGAATAATTCTAGCAGGTGGAAAGGGAACAAGAATGAGTCCTTTAACTAAAGCAGTGAATAAACAGTTGCTTCCTATACATGATAAACCATTAATATTTTATCCCCTATCAATTCTAATGCTTGCGGGTATAAAAGAAATTTTAATTATTGTTAATAAAGGTCAGCTTGATCAATATAAGAAAATTATTCCGAAGAAAAATAATCTAGGAATTAAAATTGAATACGCAGAACAGGCTCATCCAAAAGGTTTGCCTGATGCATTTATATTAGGTGAAAAATTTATAAATAAAAAAAATGTCTGTCTTATTTTAGGAGACAATTTTTTTTATGGTCAAAATCTTTCATCTATTTTAAGTTCTTGTACAAAATTAAATAGCGGGGCAAAAGTTTTGCTACATAGAGTTAATAAACCTGAGCGCTTTGGTGTGGCCAAAATTTCTGGTAAAAAAATTCAGACTATTAAGGAAAAACCTAAAAAATTTATATCAGATTTAGCTATAACCGGGTTGTATTTTTTTGATAACAAAGTTTCGCTCTATGCAAAATCTTTAAAACCATCGAAAAGAGGTGAGTTAGAAATAGTTGATTTGCTTAATAAGTATTTAAAAAAAGGCAAACTTTCAGCAGAGTTAATCGGTCGAGGTGGCGCTTGGTTAGATACGGGTTCGATTGAAGATTTTTATAAAACAAGTAATTTTGTATCTTCAATTGAAAATCGACAAGGTTTTAAAATTGCTTGTTTAGAAGAAATAGCTTTTAATAAAAAATGGATAACGAAAAAAGATATTTTAAATTCAATAAGATTCTACGGTAATTGTTCATACTCTGAATACTTAAAAAAGCTTATTAAGATTAAATAGTAAATATGATTAGCGAACTAAAACATATGTACTGTATAAGTATAGACAATAGCATATTCAATAAAATTTCTAAATTAGGATATATTCCAGTCGGATTAGGTGAGTCACATTTTTCATCAGAGTGGACAACTGATAAAGAAGGGGAAAATATCTCAAAAAAAAATAAATTTTATGGTGAATACACATTTCATTATTATTTTTGGAAAAATCTAATGAAGAATATACCAGAGGAAGAATGGGTAGGATTTTGTGGTTATAGAAGATTTTGGAGAAATGAAAATGAATTAAAGGATAAATTTAAAGATAATATTTTAAAAAGTATACCAAGCTCTTGGAATAATTATGAGGTAATTATTGGTGATAAATTAGATGTAAAGCATATTAAATGGGTGAAAGTCATTAAATACGGAAAAATTGCCCTATTGAGGAACCCTAAAATATTAATGAGTGATAAATTTAGAAATATTAGATTTCATTTTGATATGTTTCACGGTAATGGTGTTCTAGATAAAGCTATTGATCAATTAAATCCAGAAGATAAAAATAATTTTAGAAATTATGTTAGAGTTAATACATCTTTTAATCAAGGAAATATGTTTATAACAAGATCAAAAAAAATAATGAACAACTACTATTCTGTTTTATTTGAGTGGTTAACTAATTGTGAAAAAATTTTTGGTTTTAATTTATACGGATATGAAAAAACAAGATTATATGCTTTTCTTGCAGAAAGATTTTTATCTTATTGGTTCAAAAAAAACACCAATTATCTGGAATGGCCTGTTACGTTTTATGATTTAAGTAATGAAAATAAATAAAACTAAAATAAAAGGTATACTAATAATACAAGGGGTTAAACACTCTGATAATAGAGGGTATTTAAGAGAAATATTGCTTGAAGCAAAAATAAAAAAAAAATTTAAATTTCATATTACCTCTATATCAAAAAAAAACATTTTACGTGGATTACATTTTCAAATAAGAAAACCGCAAGGAAAATTTGTATCTGTTATTAAAGGTGAAATTTTTGATACAGTTGTAGATTTACGAAAAAATTCTAAAACATTTGGAAAAAGTTTTTCAATTAAACTTAGTGCAATAAATTGTAAGTCACTGTATATACCGCCTGGTTTCGCGCACGGTTTTTTAACATTAAAAAAAGAGAATATAGTTTGTTATAGTTGTACAGAATACAGGTATCCTTCTGCTGAAAGATCTCTATCTTATAGAGACCCAAAATTAAAAATTAAATGGCCAATAAAAAAACCAATAGTGAGTAAAAAAGATAAATCGGCCAAGAATTTAAAGTTTTATATAAATAATTCATTTAAGTAAATTTGATCTAAAATAACCATCAAGAAGCATTCTTTTATAATAATAATCAAACTTCTTTTTTTTTAATTTGCTTTGAACTTCAGAAAAAAAATTTTTAAAAACATCTTCCTTTTTAATTTTTATTCTTTTTATTTTTCTTTTATGAATATATTTTAAAAACAATTGTTGATTATCTGGAGGAGAAAAGACTCGCTGAATCTCTACTGTTTTTAAATTGTTTTTAATTTTAAGTTTATTTTTGTACTTACCTCCAAAAGCAAATTTACCTTTAAATTCACCTTCTTTGAAAATTATGTGGATTTGAATTGAAACAATTAATTTACTTTTATTTTTTTTGACAGAAATTTTTTTGTTTATAATATTCTTTAAATTAAAAATTCTTGGTATAGATGAAATATAGGGACCCATATCCATCAACACTCCTCCACCTAACTTTTTTGAGAGTAAAATGCTTCTTTTATTAGGCATTGGTATTATGAATGATGCGTCTATTTTCTTTTTTTTATCTTGATCAAAAATTTTTTTTATTTTTTTAATTTGGGAATGATAATTATAATAAGTTGCTTCAACTAATAATCTTTTATTATCTTTTGATATATTTATTAGTCTTTCTATATCTTTATATTTTGATGTTATTGGTTTATCTACGATGGTATGGCATTTAGATTTTAATGATTTTTTTGCCCAAAAAAAATGCTTGGAATTAGGTAAAGAAATAAAAATTAAGTCTGGTTTGCTATCTTTAATCGCATATTCATAAGAGTTATATATTTTTTTAACTCCAGGGATGGGATTTTTAAATGATTTTGAGGCAACAAAAATTTTTAAGTTTTTTTTTATACATAGATTTTTTATTACTCTTCTCTGTACAATTTTTGAATATCCTAAAATTAATATTTTCAAAATCTAAAAAGTTCCTTTAAAGTTAAGTATCCCAAAAAGTAGTCTTGCCTCAATGTCAATTTGTCTTTTTTTAATTAGGTCAATAATCTGATTTGTAGATAACCAAATATAATTAAAAGGTAAATTTAAATGCTCATTTTTTTTTAATTCGCAAGCGGTATATTTTATTTGAGAGTGATAAAATCTTCCACCTTCATCTGATAGAAGGTTGTTATAAATTTTTTTACACCTATTGCTTAAAAAATAATTTGAAATGAGTTTTTTCTGAAATGAAGTTAAATTTATATTTTTTTTATATGAATTCAAATTTGAAGTATTCACAGAGCAAGAAAATGTATTTTTTTTTGAACCTGGTTTTAGAATATATCTACACAAATAGTGTTTTGTGTTATTAATCTTTTTTAAGATAAATCCTGCAAAAGCAAGTTTAGAGCCTTGAATTATTGGTTGTGACCATTCATTAATTTCTCTGTGATTAGTTTTTATCTTAATACCAATTACTGAAAAAAAATTATTTTTTTTATGCCTTAGTTTACCTTTACTCATCAACCAACTTCTTAAAGATGAAATCTTTATTATTTTTGTTTTGAGGAAATATTTTTTATTTAAATCAGAAGACCATTTTGACACTGACTTCAAGCTATTTAAAGGATAATCAATTTTGTTTTTCTTTATAAAACAGGAAAAAACCGAGAGAGTATCCATGTTAATTAAATTTTTTTTTTTAAGTAAATTTATTAACTCCTTTTTTGAAAACCATCTAAATGATTTATCTAAAACTAACTTTTTAGAAACTAAAGCAATTATATTTGAATTTAATTTATTAAAATATCTAAATGCCTGCTCTGATTGTAGTGAGAAATTTTTATTTTTTTCTTTAAAATAATTTAAATATGGAATTACTTTACCTCCATGAACTCTAGTATAATTGCTTTTAGTTGCTTGAACTGATGGAGATATTTGAATTTTATTAATATTACCTGGCTCAACTTTAGCTTGTAATAAATATTTTTTTGTTTTTGAATTTTTAATAATTCCTAATATACCAATTTCATTTTGAAAAATTATTGGCTGATCCCAATTTGTTTTATAAAAATTCGATACGACTCTAATGCCAATTATTTTAAAGAATTTTTTACTTGTATGAAATATTTCCTTCTTAGTAAATTTCCATTTTTTCAAAGAGTTTAGTTTTATTTTAGTTACATTTATTTTTTGTATATTTCTTTGTATATTAAGCCATATAATTAAATTTGATTTTATCATTTTTTTAAGATCGAAACTTTGGGTACATGAGTAATAAATCTTCCACCTCTTTTTAAAAATTCTTTTTCTTTAGAAAATATTTCTTTCTTAAAATTCCATGCTCCTAAAAACGCAAAATCCACTTTATGATTCATCCCCTTTTCTGGTGATACGATTCTTATATGAGTTCCAGGAGTAAATTTACCTTGTTTATTTAATGTTGTGTCAGTTACGTATTTAATTAATTTTGAGTTTAATTTACAAAAATTAAATACAGTTGTCGATTTGTAAGTGGCTCCATAGCTAATGATTAATTTTTTTCTTTTCTTCAATAAATTTAATAAATTTTTCAACTTTTTTTTTGAGTTTAAAACTCTATTTGCAAATTTTTTATAACTATTAAATTTATTTAATCCATATGATTTTTCTTTTTTTAAAATATTATTTAATTTTTTTGTAGATTTATGCTTTGCGCTATCTTTACATATATAATATCTGTTTGACCCGCCGTGAGTAGACACTTCTTCTGTATCAAATAATCTCAATCCATAACTTTTAACAATATTATGTATTGCAAGTGCGGAAAAAACATAAACGTGTTCATCATAAAATTGATCATAACTATTATTTGTTAGGACTTTTAAAAGAGAGGGATCTTCGATTACTAAAACTCCATCTTCAGATAGAATGTTTTTTATACCTAAGAAAGTATCTTTTAAATTAGGTATATGAGAAATTGTATTTGCTGAAAAAATTAGATCTATTTTTTTTTTCTCTTTTAATAAAATTTTTTGTGAAAGACTTAAATTCCAAAACTTTGGATAAGTTTTAAACATTTTTTTAGTTAACTTTGCTAAATTTTTACAAGGTTCTATTGCAATAACATTTTTTTTATTAAAATTTTTAAGAAAAACGCCATCATTACTTCCAATTTCCATAACTTGATTTGGTTTAAACCTTTTATTCAATTTATTTGCTGTATCTTTAAATGCTTTTCTCATCGTTTTTGATTCAGATGCTCTGTGTGCGTATTTATTGGTATACTGTTTTTTTGGATTTACAGGTTTTTTTATAGAAACTAGGTAGTTTAGATTATTAAAACAAATTCTTAATTTATAAAAAAATTCATTTTTAAGAGTATTTTTTTTTAAATTCGTCAAAAATGAGTTGGCCAAGGGTTGTTTGCCTAAATTTAAAAAAACTTTATTCATATTAAAATTAGTTTATACTTATTTAAATACTTAAAAAAAGTAAATAAATTGAAAAAAAAATTGTCAAAAATAGTTTTAAGTGGAGGTAATGGTAGATTTGCTTCAGTTTTAAAAAAAACTGTTTCACCAGAAAAATACTTTTTTCCAAATAAAAAAGAACTTGATGTTCTTAATTTAAAATCAATTGAGAGATACCTAAAGAAAGTAAAGCCTAAGTATTTTATTCATGCAGCCGCATTATCTAGACCAATGAAAATACATGATAAGCATATTTCTAAAAGTATAGATTTAAATATTATTGGTACATGTAATGTTGTTAAAATATGTGAAAAATTTAAAATTAAATTAATTTATTTTTCTACAGGATATGTTTATCCAGGTATTAAGGGAAATTATAAAGAGGAAGATCCTTTAAAACCAATAAATAATTATGCTGTTTCAAAACTGGGTGGTGAATGTGCTGTTATGATGTATAAAAATTCTCTTATTCTTAGGATTACAATGTGTGAAAAACCATTTATTCATAAATCAGCTTTTCACGATGTAAAAACAAATTTTATCTTCCAGGAAGAAGTGGCAAAACATATTCCAAAGCTTTTGAATAAATCAGGTGTAATAAATATCGGCGGTAAAACTCAAAGTGTTTTTGATTTTGCAAAAAAATATAATAAAGAAATTAAAAGAATTTCTGGAAAAAAACAATTCCCTGCTAACCCTTCAATGAATATTTCAAAATTTCTTAAAATAATTAATAAATAGTTTTGTGGTAGCGAGGGGCGGATTCGAACCGCCGACCCCAGGCTTATGAGTCCTGTGCTCTAACCAACTGAGCTACCTCGCCAATTGCGAAGTTTATAATATATTTAATTAACTAAATCATTAGTTAGTTAATGTTGAAAATTGCTAAAAAATTAAATTAGATAGTGAGTATTATTCCGAAAACTGTTACTGCTGAAACTGCGGCAACGCCTAATGCTAAATTTCTTTTTTTTTCGATCCTTTTCTCTTCATTCAGTCTAGAAAGTAAGTCTGTAACCTTAACCTTATTATGAGTGATATTTAACTCTGACCGATTATTTTCTAAGTTATACTGTGTGCTCATTATGCTATTAAAACATAAAAAAAAACAATTAATACATTGGTGAAGAGCAAAATGGGTAAAAGAAAAAAACTAGACCCAAAATGATTTAAATCTTCATGAATTTTGATGTTGGGTCATGTAATGGGTTTTTCTCCCAATTTAAAGCATATTTTTTTCCTGCAACTTCTATCATAAGATTTTCTCGATCAGAAACTTCACAATCAATATATCCTAAACAAATATTCTTTTTATAACAGAAAGAAAAGTTCGAACTTGTAGTGTAGCCTACAATTTTATCATCCTTAAATATAGGTTCATCATGAAGTAATAATGGCGTTCCAGGTTTGAAATTTTTTTTAAGTGAAAAAAGTTCTAATTTTTTTTTTATAGGTTTATTTATCATTTTTTCCAAAGCCTCTCTACCAATAAAGTTCTCACTTTTTTTAAAATTTACTGCAAACGATAAGCCAGCCTCAAATGGATTATTTTCTGAAGTGATATCATGACCCCAATGTAAGAATTTTTTTTCTAATCGTAAAATGTCTAATGCATGTATACCTGAGTAAGTAAGTTTATAAACTTTTCCTAATTTTTTAATTTTTTTAAAAATAATATTAGTTTTTTCAATCGGTATGTAGATTTCCCAACCAAGCTCTCCTATAAATGATAGTCTTTGAAACCAAACTTTACTATTTGAGATATTTATATATTTTCCTCTTGAAAACGGAAAATCTTCTTTAGAGAAATAATCTCCAAATAATTCAGTTAAAAAATTTCTACTATTTGGTCCAAATAAACCTATACATGAATATCTTTCGGTAACGTCCTTAAAATTAATTTTCTTTGTTAAATTTTTTAAAATATGTGACTTGTTGTGGCTCCTTGCTAAAGCAGGACAAATAACTCTAAAATAATTATCTTTTAAACAACTTACTGTAACATCGGCTTCTATTCCACCTGAGGGATTTAACATTTGCGTATAGGTAGTTTTGCCTTCAATATTTTTTATATTGTTAGCACAAAGGTACTGAAGCTGTTCATATGCGTGTTGTCCATTTAAATCAAATTTCACAAAAGGAGTTAAATCAAAAAAACCTAAATTTTTTCTCGTATTAATGCACTCATTTTTTGCTGATTGGTACCAGTTTTGATATCCATAACTATATTTGTAAATTGGTTTTTGTTTTTTTGAAAACCACATTGGTCTTTCATAGCCTGCCATTTGTCCAAAACAAGCGCCTAGTTGTTTTAGCTCTTTGTGGTAAGGCAAAAGTTTTATATTTCTAGATGTTTCTAATTGTTTGTAAGGCCAATGCATTTTAAAAAGATTTCCAAGTGTTTCTGTAGTTCTTTCCTTAATAAACGTTAAAGAAGAATTAAATTTTTCAAATCTTTTTACGTCCAAACTAAACAAATCTTGATCTGTATGTCCTTTAATCATCCATTCTGCAATCGCTTTACCCGCTCCACCTGATGATCCAATCCCAATACTGTTAAATCCACAACAAACATAAAAATTTTTAATTTCCTCTGTTTCACCAAGGAGGAAATTGCTATCCGGTGTAAATGACTCGGGACCTGAAAAATACTTCTCAATCACAAGATTTTTAATTTCTGGTAATCTTTTTGCAGCTAATTGGTGAAGCATTTTTATATATTTTTTATCAACATTGAATTCACCAAAAGAAAAATTATTTGGTACTTTGCCATTTTTTTTAAAAGCATTTTTGGCGTTTGGCTCGAAAATACCTAGCATCATTTTTCCGTGATATTCTCTTGCATATAAGTAAGTGTCAGGATCTCTAAAAGTAGGTAGTTTTTCTGGTAAATTTTTATAATCCTCTGTAATCATATAAAAATGTTCATTAGGGTATAACGGTATACTAACACCTGCAGCCTCTCCTATTTGTCTAGACCACATGCCTGCACATAAAACTATATACTCACAATTAATAGTTCCGAGATTAGTTTTAACTCCTCTAATCTGATTATCTCTCTTAAGAATTTTTTCTAATTTACATTTTTCAATAATCTTTACTCCCTTTTTTTTAGCTGCGATTGAAATATTTTTTGTCAAAATTTCAGGATCTGCTTGACCATCGGCTGGTATGTGTAGACCACTAAACACATCTTTATTTTTTGCAATCGGATAAAGATTTTTAAATTTGTTTTTATCAATAATTTCAATATCTAAATTAAATAATTTAGACATTGTTTTTTGTCTCATAAATTCTTGATGTCTTGATCTTGTTGTTGCAATATTTATCGTTCCTGTTTGCTTAAAGCTTGTATCAAGACCGGTAATTTTTTTTAGATCATTATAAAATTTAACAGAGTTTTTTCTTATTTTTGTAATTTGCGGAGATGTTCCTAATTGAGTAATCATCCCAGCAGCATGCCATGTAGTTCCTGATGTTAATACATCTCGTTCAATTAATACTGTATTCCATCCATTTTCGGCTAAATGATAGGCAGCGGAGCAGCCTGCAATACCTCCTCCAATCACAACCACTTTAGCTTCGTGCGGCAGTGATCCCATTTTAATTTTTTAATAAGTCAGATGCCGGTGTATATTCTAAATTAAATGCGTCTGATACACCTTTAAAAGTAATGTTTCCTCTATAAACATTTAAACCTGCCATATAATTTTTATTTTCCATTAAAGTTTTTTTATAACCTTGATCAGCTAATTTTAATAAAAGTGGTAAAGTAGCTTTATTAAGTGCCATTGTAGAAGTTCTTGGTACTCCGCCAGGCATGTTAGCTACACAATAATGAACAACATCATCAACTAAATATGTTGGATTTGCATGAGTAGTTGGTTTACTTGTTTCTACACAACCGCCTTGATCAATTGCAACATCAACAATAACCGATCCCCTTTTCATAGATTTAATCATCTCTTTTGTTACTAATTTAGGTGCTTCTGCTCCAGGAATTAATACTCCTCCTACCAATAGGTCACATTCGGAAATCAATTTTTTTAAATCTGTCTTGTCACTTTCTGTTGGAATAATTTTATCTCCAAATTGGTTATGAAGTTCTTCTAATCTTTTTTTTGACTTATCAACTATATAAACATTTCCTCTCATGCCTGTAGCAATTATTGCAGCATTTTCTCCAACAACACCACCTCCTAGAATGACTACATTAGCTGGATCCACTCCTGGTGCGCCACCTATTAACAAACCTCTACCTTTTTGATTTTTTTCTAAAGCATGCGCGCCTGCTTGAACAGACATTCTACCAGCTACTGCACTCATTGGAGCTAATAATGGTAATCGGCCACCATCATCTGTAACTGTTTCGTACGCAATACAAATTGATTTTGTTTTCATTAGACCTAAAGTTAATTCTTTGGCTGCTGCTAAATGAAGGTAAGTATAAATAATTTGACCTTCTCTAATCATTTCAACCTCATTCATTTGAGGTTCTTTTACCTTAACTATTAGATCTGCTTTTTTAAAAATTTCCTCTGGTGTTTTTATAATTTTTGCACCTGCTTCTAAATAATCATCATTAGTAAATCCAGCTTCAAATCCTCCATTATTTTCAACCAGTACCTCGTGATTTCTGTTTGTAAGAGCTTTCACGCTTTCAGGGGTTAATCCGATTCTATGCTCTTGAAGCTTAATTTCTTTTGGGACTCCGATGATCATTTATGACTTTGAGTAGTTTGATATACCCGTTCTTAATTTTTCGATGATTTCGTCAATGTGTTTTTTTTCACAGATAAACTGAGGAGCGATGATTAATGTGTCCCCGGTATTTTTGAAATTAACACCTGCATCGTAACAATGTTTAAATGTTTGAAAGCCAGACTTTCCAGGCTTATCTTTCATTTTCATTTCAATTCCACCCATCATTCCATAGCCTCTAATACTTACGACTTCTTTCAAATCTTTTAACGAGTGTAATCCGTCCTGAAAATATGGTGACATTTCTTTTGCTCTATTAAAAATATCTTCTTTATCAAAAATATCTTGCACAGCTAAACCTGCTGCGACAGCTGCAGGAATTCCTGAATAAGTATATCCATGAAATAACTCTGGTGTACCTTCAGGATTTTTTGAAGAGTCTAGAACAGCGTCGTACATTTCTTCTTTAACGGCAACCACTCCCATAGGTATAACTCCATTAGTTGTAGCTTTAGCCATCGTAATCATATCAGGTGTTACACCAAACTCTTGTGATGCAAATGCAGAACCCGTTCTGCCCCAACCAGTTATAACTTCATCAAAAATTAATAAAATTCCGTGCTTATCACAAATTTCTCTAATTCTTTTTAAATATCCTTTTGGCGGAACTAAGGTACCTGTTGATCCTGCAATAGGTTCAACTATACAAGCTGCAATATTTTCTCCTCCAAAATTCATTGCTATCCGCTCTAAATCTTCGGCCATTTCAACACCTGTCTCTGGTTGGCCTTTTACAAATTTATGCTCAGGTAAATGAGTATGTCTCATATGTTGAACGCCAGGCATTAAAACACTTGCGAAAGTTTTTATGTTATTAATCATTCCTCCAACTGTAGTCGCTCCAATGTTCATCCCGTGATAACCTCTTTCACGACCGACAAATCTAAATCTTTTAGAGTCACCTTTTGCCCTATGATACGCGATTGCAATTTTAATTGCTGTCTCTACTGCAGTAGATCCACAAATTGTATAAAATATTCTATTAATTCCCTCAGGAGTTTTCTTTGCTATTCTTGTTGCTAATTCAAATGACCCGCCGTAACCTTGGTTAAATGGCTGGCAATAATCTAGTTTATCTAATTGTTTCGATACTGCTTCAGTAATTTCTTTCCTTCCATGTCCTAGTGGATTACAAAATAATCCTGAACTTGCATCAATCATTTTTTTTCCTTGATGATTAGTTAGGTAAACTCCCTTAGCATCAGTAATTAATCTTGGATTTTTCTTAAAAGTTTTATTGTCCGTAAATGGCATCCAATGCTCATTTAAAGAATTAGGTATATTTGTTCTGTTTGATGAACTCATATTTTAATTTGTAGACTATTGTTATAGTTTGACAAGAAATATAACATACAATCTTTGGTTGTAAAATCAATATGGTCGAACAGGCACAATCTTCTGTTTACTTCTAATTAAATTTAATTTTAAATCTTAGTATTAAACAAACCATATGGGAGAACTATGAAAAAAATAATAAGCACAGTTCTTGGGATTTTATTTGCGTTTACTCTAACTGCTACGGTAGCTAACTCAGCTGCAAAAGAAGTAAGAGTTGCGTACTTTTTGGAATGGCCATCTCCAAATCTTGAGGACATGAATAAGAAA
>Ga0315315_10002559_pt1 | contig 16702 bp, 11 predicted proteins | sample M140m3416metaG_FD_203699 | JGI IMG/M metagenome (GOLD analysis project Ga0315315, IMG submission 203699) | Ammonia-oxidizing marine archaeal communities from Monterey Bay, California, United States - M1 40m 3416 | ecosystem: Environmental > Aquatic > Marine > Intertidal zone | place: USA... | reverse complement strand
TGCAACCGACTTGATCGATTTGGACCGAGGTATCCCCACCAGGGCCCCGGCTCTCCAAGGTATGACTTACGCGATGAAGCGATTGTACACGCCGCCAAGGTCAGCGGCGAACTTCTCCCACCCATGACGGCCTAGCTGATATGAGCTGGAATCAAGGGCTTGACCAATGCCCGTCAGATCATGCAGCGCCTCGGAGGCAAGGCCGGATGGCGCCCTTGCTGTTTGGAAGTGCTCGGCGTGCGGGAGCTGCCAAGCCTTGGCGATGATCTTGGTCATCTTCTTCGCCTGCCGCTTGCTGCGGGCCTTTTTCTCCTCGTCGTCCATGTTGGGAGACGTCCGAAGCTGGAACACTGGGGCTAGATGAAGGGCCGTCGGGGTATTCGCCACCGTACGCTCCGTTCAGCAGGATCTCTGCCATATATATTTATATTAATAATATTATTTTTGTGAGTCAAGGGTCGTTGCGCATGAAGCCGATAACTTTAGGAGCCTCTCATGTATGTACCTTAGCTGTATTTACTTTCGTACCTACTATGCATACAACTGATAAGTACTAGAGAGTAAACCTCTAGCTACTGCTATTAGAACTACTAGAGTAGCTACGAACTCGTACGTAGCTAGTGTGGATACGGGGGGGTACTCTCGTAGATAGTATGTCCGTAGTATCTGCATAGACTACGAGCTCGTATGCATATACTCTCGCGTAGTATGCATACTAGCTAGAGTACAGTCGATTGGAGCCAGCGAGCAAGCCGGTAACTGAGCGAGCGAAACTTCTGGTCCGTCTGTGGACCGTTGTCGAAGTCTCTCACTGCCAAACTCCAGGAACTCATGACTAGCACATTTTTTTACTTCGAATACAGTTTCCTTTATAAAATGGGTTAAAATACGTATCTCCTTTTTGTTTGGTATGCAATAGAATTATGCTTTGGTTTCGTTGGCGCCGCCAGCACCAGCCTTTGTATCCGACTGTGGAGTAGCTCGAGGCGGAGGCGCTCCTTTCCTCTTTCGGCTTTCCAGCGGTGTAATGGCTGATGTCAGGAACGACGAGGCCTGAACCCCGCCTGGTGGACCGTAAAAATGACCATAAGGAGGAGGATACAGCGCCGGTCCATACCCATACGGAGTGCCGCCGCGCGGAGTACTGTTGGGTGCAAATTGAGAAGATGGCTGGTTCTCATTGGAGGGGGTTCTATCAGAAAGTGGGGTTGGTGTGCTAGAAGCAGGAACAATGCTGTTGCTTGAGCCGGTAAATGCATTGGGTCCGAGGGCAACGACAGCTCCACCAGCTCTGATTCCCTCCGGCGTATCACACATCCCCAGGGCCTTCGCTGCCATAACATAGTACCTTCGGAGTACCGAGCTCAGAGACGAAGATCCTTTGAGCGTCTTCAGCTTTTCACGAACTTCATCGGGAAGATGGGGACAAGACTCGAGGTGGAGACGCTGAAATTCTCTAACTGCCTCATAAATTCCACTGATCGAGTAGGGGAACGACACAGCTGTGCCCCTCATGCTAATTCCCTGCTCGTGAGGCATCACACTATTCTGATCGGCGACGGCGCAATGGACGCAGCGGCAGCCGATCTGCCCGACCTTGATAGGAATTTTGCGATCCACATCGGCAAGCGCGATATCCCTTTCTGTAGCGGCAAATATTTCGAGGTTCCGCCTGACGAAGCAGTCATTATCGGACAGCCACTCTTGATCCTCCTTCACGGCAAGCATGACGATGGGGTGGCTAGATTCCTTGCTGCCATTGACGGCGGCTTGGGCGGAGGCCGCAAGCGCTCTCGCAGCCCCTTCGGTAGTACCCGATACAGTCATGCCAGAGTCAGCAAACCCCTTGATTCTCTCCCGCGGTCCCATAATGGGCGAGCTCATGCCCCCCTTACTTGTCTCGGACGGCTTGATCAATCTCGGCGCGATTGGGGTTCGAACGACACCCTCGAGACTCACAAGCGTCTGGCTGACGCTCTCTTCCGCAGTCGTTGGGCGAGCGTTACGGCCTGGGGGTGGGGGGAGCTCCTTCGGAGCATCTGCATATCGCACGAGGACGGGTTCTCGCGTATCATCTTTGCTCGCGAGGTCGGGCATTTCCTTTGTAGCGTCCTTAGCAACCGGAGCGGGATCACTTCCCCGAGGCTTAGGATCATCGTCGTGGATCCTCCTCCACATTCTCCTGAAGAACACTTTCTGGCTCCCTCGGGGGAGCTTCGACATCTGACCAGAATGACGAAGCTTAAGCTCAAGGAGGGACGTCTTGATCTCCTGTGGACAACGGCGGCACTTGAGAACGTGGGCAGGAATCTCTGCGAAGGAGTTGGCCAGCCGATCAACGTTGGACCAGAAGAACTTTCTCCCATTCGCGGTGCCGGTGCAGTGGATGCATTCCAGACCGCCGTACCCGAGGGCAATACCCTCCCGCTTGCCACCGCGGGTTTTCCTGTCCTTCTCGGAGAAGCGGCAGAGGCGCAGCTGCTGGATCATGTGAAAGAAATAGTCCGTCAGGAGGAGTCTGTCCTCGCCGACGATGAGCTCGATCTCGGGCCCTATGTAGCTCGGTTCCAGCCTCGGAACAAAGTTCTTGCCGAAGTCCACGAGGAAGTCAATCGCCGACTGCACGGAATCATCGGAGCCGGAACCGTCCACGCCCTCCGGGTCCGTCTTCTCTGGCGAGCGCTGCTGCCGGGCCTGTCCCTGTACGGCCGACGATGTTGGCTCGTCATTGTGGTACTGGTAGTTTCCGTTGGAGGACGGCGTGTAGGAAAGCTGCGGGGGGCGCCCTGGGGCAGCGATGTGCCCGGGGTAACCACCGTTGTAGGGGGGGGGCGGAGGCCCGTAAGGATAGTACGAGGGGCGGGATTGTGAGGGAGACGGGGCGGCGGCGGCGTGCTGCTGCTGCATAGTCTTCTCATTGCCCGGCGTCGCCAGTCCGGGGTGGGGCGGAGGGGGTCCGTAGCCGCCGCGGCACGCCTTGAGGTGATGATCAACGGCGCTCTGGGGCGGGGGGGCATTGTGCTGGCCGTTCCAGACGGAGCCCTCGCCTCTGTAAGCATAGGGAATGGAGCAGCAATCTGTTTGTGGGGAGAAAAAAATGAGCAGAGACGATGGATCGAATATGCAGGTGAGGGATGCATTCTCTTCCACGGATTGAGTACGAGGAATAATTTTCTTCCGTTGATGTCATCCGCATCCATCCCATTTGTGTGTGAGTGTGTGCGTACTTACATCTGCAGATCCAGGCGCTATATCCGTCGTAGAAGAAGGCAAAGCCTGGAGGCACGGGCGCGCCGGGCGTAGGGGGAAGGTACTTGGCCGCGGAAGGGCCGGGTCCCGGCTGAACCTGCGGTCTGTCCCTCCTCGATGTCAGCGGAGTGGCCGCCATGGCGAGGACGGCCTCGGCCGCGGCGAGCCCGGCGCTCGTGGCCGCAGCGTGGCCTACCCCGCCACCCCAGTATGCCAGACCGGACCGCAGCGGGTCGCGGTTGCGGACGCCCACCTTGCCGCAGAAGTCGGCGCAGAAGTCCAGGAAGCCGATGCGGCGCCACTCGTCCTTGCCGCCCGCCCGCCCTTTCCGGGCCTCCTCCTGCTCCGCCGCCCGGGCCTCGCCGAAGGCTGCGCGGACCTCCTGGGGCAGGGAGGGGCACCTGGCGAAGTGCTCCCTCCCCACCGCGGACAGGGCGGACGACACAGCGGACACCGAGGCCGGGTAGACCACGGCCGCCGGCGGGGGGATGGCCTGCTGCGGCCCTAGCTTCCCCGCCGTGTGGACGCAGCGGAATCCCACCTGGCCCGCCTCCAGCGCCGGGGCGACGAGGGAGGGGTCCCCCAGCACCCTTCCCGCCTCGGCAGCGTCGTACGCCGAGGCGTCCGCCTCAGTGGCCTGGAAGACCTCCATGTTCTGGCAGACGAGGACGTCGAGCGCGGACATGTTCTGCGGGGGGGAGGAGGTCCCCCCCCCGGGAGGGGGAGGCACCTCCTCGTTGCCATAGGGGCGGTTCTCCTTCCTCTTCTCCGCGGATGAGGGGCTCTGGGAGAGGAGGGGGGTGGGGTGGAGGGCCTCGGCCCCTGTCCCGAGCTTGGCGGGGGCGATGGGGGTGGCGTTGCGAGCGGCCGCCGCAGGCTGGGCGGCGAAGGCGTGGTCGAGCTTCCTCCTCCGCAGCTGCGGGGAGGAGGAGGAGGCGTTAGGGTCCGTCCCGACGCCGCCGGTACCCCCCCCTGCCGCGACGGCCTCCTCCAGTGGCCTCCGGCGCTTCTTGAGGGACGAGAGGCTGCCGGCCGCCAGGAGGCGGTCATCGCTGGAGGGCTCGGGAGGATGCTGCTGGCCGGGCGGTGGGGCGTACGCGGGATGCTGGCCGTACCCGTTGGCGGCGGGAGGCGCATCCGCGCCGGGCCCGTTGGGGGGCAGGGGATAGCCCTGCCCGTGGGGGGGGCGCGGGGGACCGGCGTGCTGGCCCGTGGGCGCGGCCGGGAGGGGGGCGTAGTACGGGTAGGGGGGCGGCGCGTAGGGGTATCCTGCCACCCCCGCGCCCCCTGGCGGTGCAGCGTCCGCGGGGGGCAGGGGTGGATTCTGCGCCTGGGAGGGCTGCTGCCCCGCCGCGGCGGCCGCCGCCCCCCGCGACGGGCCGGAGGACCAGGGTCCCCCCTGCCCCCGGTCGCCCGGCAGGGTCATGGGCACGGGCACGGGCATCGGTCGCTCGGTCGGGGAGGCAGCGCTTGGGTTGCCGATGCCGCGCGGTGTGTGCAAAAGGCGAGTTTGTGTGTGTGCGAGTGTCGCCGCTGCCTTGGTTCCCGCCGGGGGATCCTTCTCTGTCCACGGGCGTCAGGGACTAGCGCAGCCGTCCACGGAGCGTGGAGTGGGGAGCGTGGAGGGATAATCCGGAATATAAGATGTATGTATCCGAGGGGGTGATGAGTGTGCGAGGACACGACAATACAAATAAATAAATCCTAGCTAGATCAAACTACTGCGGATCACTAGAAGTTGGAAATGTCGAAGGAGAAAAATCCAAATCTTAGGAGGAAAAGGTACGGGCCTACGATCCTCCACCAGCCCAACCTTGGACCTCATCCCTAATAGAAAAAGTGGCTGTTGCCTGAATTTACATTAATCATATCTTTATAGAGTAATAACCTAAACAATAGATGTGGACACATTTAAATATTTGAGGCGTAGGTGAAAGCTAGTGTACTTTATTAGAGACAACCCGGAGACTGGGCCTTCCTCCCTCCGCCCGAGAAGCGAGGAAGCAGCGCCCGTCTCCGGCGGGTCCCGTGACCTCCCGGCCGGTACCCTCGGCAACCTGGGGTAGGGGGCACATGTTGCGGTGTACATTGTACGAGCTCGTACTCTAGTATGTATGTTATGATACACATAAATTGAAAAGTCGGGTTCCCAGCCGTGCCCTCCTCCTCCCTCCTGCCTCCTCCCCCCCCCCCCCACCCCCCACCCCAGCCGCGAGCAACCGAACGGCGCGGGACGGATCGAAGGCCTGGACCGCCGAATCTGCATCCGCATCCGCATCCGCGTCCAATTCTACGTCCGCCATGGCCGCCCCGCCGCCGCCGCAGTCGTTCCCGTACGACCACCTGTTCAAGATCCTGACCATCGGTGATGCCGGAGTGGGGAAGGTGGGTCTCGGGAGGTTTGGATTCGATATGGTTTTCGCTCGGTCCCGCCCTTGACGTGCGGCGGATCGGTTCGCGCCCTTTTCTGTACCTCGCCCCTCACCTTCCCCCTGCCCTTTTGCCCTTTCTCCTCTTCTCCCCCTCCCCCTTCCCCCCGACAGTCCTCGATCCTGCTGCGCTTCACGGACGACTCATTCGACGACCACATCCAGTCCACCATAGGGGTGGACTTCAAGGTGAAGCACATGGACGTAATGGCGAAGCGGGTGAAGCTGACAGTCTGGGACACTGCGGGGCAGGAGCGGTTTCGGACGCTGACCTCATCTTACTACCGGGGTGCCCAGGGGGTCATCATGGTGTACGACGTCACCCGCCGCGACTCCTTCGAGAACCTAGATCAGTGGCTCAAGGAGATCAAGCTGTACAGCCCCAACAACGGGGAGGGGGTCGTCAAGCTCCTAGTGGGGAACAAGATCGACCTGGAGCGGAGGGTGCCGCGGGAGGAGGCAGAGGCCTGGGCCCGCAGAAACGGCATGCTCTTCCTGGAGGCCAGCGCCAAGACCAAGACGGGCATCCGGCAGTGCTTCATGGAGGTGGTGAGGAAGATCCTCGAGGATCCGGACCTCTTGATGAACACCGTCCCGGGCCGCCCCACGGTCCAGCTGAGACCGCGGGCGAGGCCCAGCGGCGGGATGCTGCTCGACGATGACGACGAGGGCCTGTGCTGCTAAGTCCCGCAGGGAGGAATGGGGGGGCGGAAAGCGGTAGGGATCGGCATGGGGCTCGGCTCGGCTCGGCTCCCGGGCGAAGTGGCGGGGGCCGGGATGGGAACATAACAACGACACGCATGCTGCGGTGCTAGATATCCTGGCCGATTTGTGAGGGCGGTATGCAGCGGCGGTTATCGACTCCTCCCGACCCAGACTAGCTAGTACAGATTTTTGCAATTTATATACTTCTTTTTATTTGCCTTTACCTAGGTAGCGTTCTAAATATCGGGCTCGTCGTCTTCGTCATCTAATGCGTCCGAGTCCAGGTCCTCGTCGCTATCGAAGTCCAGGTCGTCGAGGTCGGAGTCGTCCTCGTCGAAAAGGTCCTCGTCGAGCTCGTCCAGGTTGTCCCCGGCGCCTCCCTCCGCCTCCTCCGCGGCCTTCTCAATGGCCTCTAGGTTCATGATGCCCAGCTTCCCGCTGAACTGATCGTAGCCTGTGAGCCGCCCCCGGGTCACGTCCACCTCCTCCCCCTTGCCCTTGGCCTTCTTCCTGGCCCCGCTGGCCACCTCAATTTCCGCCAGCGCCTCCTCCTCGGCCGCCTTCGCGGCCATCTCCTCGTCGAATTTCTTCTTCCAGATGGCGAAGTTCTCATCATTACACGGGGTGCCCTCCTCCCGCCGTTTCCGGACGGCGATCTCGACCTGCTCCGCCTCAGTCATCTCGTCCGACGCTTTCTGGGACTCGAACTCCTCCTCCTGCTTGGCCTGGGGGCATCCGGACAAGCGAACGCGAGGAGGGGGGCGAAGAGGGCATGGAGACGTTGGGTGAGTGTGACGGGAAATTAGGAGCGTCAAGAAAGAAATCTGGACAGTCGCTCAAGCCGATGTACCATATATTGTCATGTGGCTCCAGTTGTTATACCCCCGCGCCAGGCCCTGGGACAGGGCAGGGGCACCTTGTCGGTGCCCCGCTCCCGAAGGCGGGTGATCTGCGCGAAGGGATCTTGACTGCGCCCGGTCGATGTCGCAGCCCCGGCCAGGAAAGATTGGTCTCTCGGTAGGTAGAAACCAGCGGACCGGATCTGCTGATGGGCGTCCCACCTTCCCCCACCCCACCCCACCCGCCCCCGCCTGGAAGCACTCACCTTGGCCTTCTCCGCCTCGTTCTGTTTCCATATCATCTGCGCGTACATCGACCCATCGTCTTGCCCCTTGATGTTGTTCTCTCCAAGCCACTCCCGCACGGCCTCGCACACGGTGAAGATGGCCGCCATGCCCGCGTTGGCCTCGGCCTCCTCTTTGGCCAGATCGAGGATCTGCCTCCTCTGCTCTTCGGCCAGCCCCCTAACAATCTCCACGTCGAGCTCCGGGGGGCTGGACTCGGGATAGTCCAGAGGGATTTCCGCCAGGAGATTGACCACTACGTGGTTCTCCTTCTCGTCCTCCACGGCGTCTCCCCCGCAGTCCACCGGCGCGAGCCGAACGGACCACCGGAAGGGCTGGCTGTCTTTCACGACCTTGAAGGATTCCATGAAAATTGCCTCAAGGGCCTCCGCCTCCATCTCTTGCTCTTCGCGGAGCTCCGACATGGTGGCCAGGTCCTCCCAAACCGAATGAGATGAGGCTGTCGCGTTTAATTATGACATATCTCATGAACTCCTGCATGGCTGCTTCTGAACTCGATCCAAGTCACATTCGTTACCCGTAAATATCAAGGAGCTCGTACGTAGTATTGAATCCATTTAATTTTTTATTAGAAAGAGTAGAAAGGGTAGTACGTATCTCGCTGGATTAAACGGCGGCGGACTGACGGCAAGTTGAAGAGGCGCCGTACATTTTTTACTGGCAATGTACTTACGAGCTCGTACATGCTATCCATAATATTATGCTTTGAAATAAGCATGTGGTGAAAGGCCGCGCTCTGACACAACCTCATTCTCGATCGAAGATGACTAAGTCCAACCGAGCCCTGTTGCTGCTGCCGCTGCTGCTGCTGGCGGCGGCCTCCACCACCACGGATGCGTTCGCCCCGAGTCGGCCCTCGGCGGCCGCGCCGACATCGCTGCACTCCAGCCCTGAGGGCCAAGGCGGCGAGTGGGACGGCAGGGTGGCGTCGAACGACCCCGGGGGCGCCATCCGGGGCTGCTCCATCAAACAGGTGGGCGATTCGGTGACTGACTGGGAGATTTCCGTCGACGGCGTCGAGGCCGATCTCGGCAAGTTCAGCGAGGCCATCTATAAGAAGATCCTCGGAGACGCCAGGGGGCAGCAGTTTCAGGGCTTTCGCCCCGGCCAGATCCCCCCCCAGCTGACGAAGACCTACATTGCATTCGCGATGGACGAATGTGCACGGGAAGCGACGCTCGAGGCCATGGCCCAGAACAGCATCGGGCCGTTTGAGTCCGCGAGGGAAGATATGAATATCGCGTCTGTAAGTATACCGCCGCCGGCGAAGAAGGCGAAGAAAAAGAAGAAGAAAAAGAAGAAGAAGAAGAAGGGGGGCAAGAAGGGGGTGGCTGCAGCCGCGGAGGCCCCGGCAGTCGAGGAGGTACCGCCGATCGAGGAGGAAGCGCCGCCAGAGCCCGCGTGGTTGACCTTCGAAACAATGAAGGAGGCTATTGACGCGGGGTGGAAACCCGGCCAATCCTTCTCCTTCATCGCGCAGGATGTCAAAGGTCAGCGACTTAAGGATGATTCGGGTGCCACTACCATCGGGGACGAGTACCGAGGAGGAGGAAAGGTTGACTGGAATGCCATCGACGTAGCCTCAGAAAAGACAAAGCAGCAACAGCAGCAACAGTAGCGCAGCCAAATGGAGCTGGATATATGGTATTGTACAAAATAGAGCAAGTCTGAGCAAATAAGAAGTTAAAAGTCAAAGTCTACTAGCTAGCTTCGATGTCGTAGCTTCAAGGTCGCGCGTACTTTCGCAGCCATCAGGCGTGCACGTCTCTATTAGAAGCCTTTCGATTTAAGCAATGAATTGACGAGGCCGACACCGTATCCGGTTCCTCTCCCGCCCTTGTCCGCCGGTCCAGCCATATCGACGTGGAGATACTCGCCCTCGTAGTCAGGGTGAAGGTGGTCCTCGATGAAATGGCCGGCGCACGACGTCTGGGCATTTCCCCTATCCTTGACGGAGTTCTTCATGTCCGCCACGTCACTCTGGAACTCGGACTTGAGCAGCTCCGGGGCGTATAGAAGGGGGAAGACGAAGTCACCGGAGCTCAGGCCGGCCCTGACGGCCCTACCCTCCAGCTCAATCGTGTTGGCCAGAATCCCCGCGTGCTTCTTGCCCGTCGCGACGAGCTGGGCGCCGGTCAACGTGGCCATGTCAACCACGAGGTCGAGGCCGTCGATGTGGCGGGTGGCGTGCGCGACGCCGTCAGCGAGGACCAGCCTCCCCTCGGCGTCCGTGTTATTGATCTCGACGGTCTTGCCGGAGTACATGTTGAGGATGTCGTCGTTCCGGAACGCGCTGGGCCCGATGGCGTTCTCTGCAAGGCAGAGGATGAGGTGAATGCGGTGGGGGGACCCCAGCGCCGCGGCCGTGTAGAATGCCCCAAGGACGCCGGCCGCCCCTCCCATGTCGGTCTTCATGCCAACCATGCCCGTCTTGGATTTGAGGGCCAGCCCCCCAGTGTCGTACACGATGCCCTTCCCCACGAGGGCCACCGTCCTGGTCCCGTCCGTGGGACCGCCCTCCGGCTCGTAAGTGAGCGTGACCAGGCGAGGCGGGACGACGGCCGCCCTCCCCACCCCGTGCAGCCCCCCGTACCCCCTCTCCCTGAGCTCGTCACCCACGATCTCGCTGTAGGTGACAGAGCCGCCCAGCGCGTCCGCCACGGCCCTCGCCTCGGCGGCGAACGCGGCCGTGGTGAGCTCCTCCGGGGGCGTGTCCACCAGCCTCGCGGCGAGCCTGGTTCCGTCGGCCGCCGCCGCCATGGCTGCGATGGAGGGCCCGTCGGATACCGGCTTAAGCATGCCGTCTAGGAGGGTGACCGCCACGGTCCGGTCATCCTCCGCGGTCTTGGGCTTGCCGTCGCTCGTCTTGCGGGAGAAGATCGGAAAGGCCTTGGCGACCAGGAGGCCGACGGCGCCCGGGACGATGGCGGATCCGCCATCTGCCTTTCCCGGAGCCACCACAACGCGGACGTCGCCCTTGCTCGGCGTGACCTTCTGCAGCGCGCCGGTGATGCTGTGTACCGACAGGGGGTGGTTGTTCCGCGTCACGCTGTCGGGTACTGTGACGAGGCCCACCCTGTGGACCCCGCCGCCGCCCGCAACCGGGACGAAGGTGGCGGCGCTACCGGACTTGCCGGAGATGGAGTTGAACGCCGCGACGACGAGGGGGAGGCTTGTCTCGTCGATCTTTAGGACGGCAGCGAGGGAGGCCGGGTCGGCGACGAGATCGGTCAGCGTGGACTTCTTGCCGACGAGGACGGTCGCCTCGGGCTCAAATTCAGGCCCAGCCTCGAAAGTGAGGTCGGTCGCTGGCCGGTGCCTGGCCGCGTCGGGGAGGGTGGGGCCCGATCCGCCGACGCCGAGTGACATGGCTCGGGTGGTGAGAGAGCTTCGTGGAGAGGACGACCGGGGGGCAATGAAGGCGGGAGACGCGAGCGACAGTGACGGTGCAGATACCGCAGAGGTCAAAACGGGGTTGGTCAGGGCGAGCGTGCAGGCAATGGCAGCGAAGGACTGGCGGCGGGAGGCGACGGCGACGGCGGTCAGCAGAGGTCGGATCAGCGACATGTGGTGTCGACTGTTGCGATTTGATCCGAGATGGAGAAACGGAATGTGTTGTAAATCTTGTCGTTGCCGAGCAACGAGGAGCGGCGGTATGGCGCAGCGATAGCGATGGGCCAGGAAGCTTTTGGAAGATGTGAGCATGCAAAGAGCCTTCCGGCAAAGCATGGCCGCCTCGATCAGCGCAATACGCAAAAGCAACCCCGAAATAGATCCAAAGATATCCCGCCGTCACGATTTTTGTTTCTTGCTCCCCTCCTCATTATCTCATTATTATTTTCTCCGCTCATCAAAAGTTTGCGCAGCCGACAGCAACAGTCGACGGTCGCCGCTCAAGCCAGCCTTCGTCCATTAATAGAGTCCCTTTCAATTCCGCGAGTATGATGTACTCAGTCATCCTCCCGACCTACAACGAGAGGGAAAACCTCCCCCTCATCGTGTACATGCTGAACGAGACCTTCAAGGAGGCGGCGCTGCAGCTCGAGGTGGTGGTAGTAGACGACTCGTCCCCCGACAACACCCTCGAGGTGGCACGGTCCCTGCAGGAGAAGCTTGGGGAGCACATGATCACCATAGTCTCGCGGAAGGGAAAACTGGGGCTCGGAACGGCCTACATCGCCGGCCTCGCAGCGGCGACTGGGGATCGCATCATCCTCATGGACGCCGACCTGAGCCACCACCCCAAGTTTATCCCGCGGATGATAGAGGTAATGGACGGCGGAGATGAGTTGGGGCGCCCCCTGGACGTGGTTTCCGGAACCAGGTACCGCAAGGGCGGGGGGGTTTCCGGGTGGGACTTCCGGAGGAAGCTCACCTCGTGCGGCGCGAACTTTCTGGCGACCTTCCTCCTTCGGCCGGGCGCGTCGGACCTTACGGGATCCTTCCGCCTCTACGATCGTAAGGCGCTCGAGAAGATCCTTCCCAGGGTAAGGTGCAAAGGGTACGCCTTTCAGATGGAGATCCTTGTTCTGGCACGAAAGGAGGGCATGACCATAGGGGAGGTGCCCATCACCTTCGTCGATCGCATCTACGGCGAGAGCAAACTCGGTGCGAACGAAATCATCCTCTACCTGAAGGGACTGTTCCAGCTCTTCCTCACGACATAGTGAGCTGAATTGCTCATACAGCATTTAGGGCAAAGAAACAATAGACAAATAACAGGGCGATAGCATGACGTTGAAAGATTAATCTCTGCTTGCCCTTGTTCACTCTTTCCTTTGCTTGGTCTCGCCACGCTTGTGTTTTCAGGATGCATAGAATAAATAAATGGCACTGTCACCTAATCTCTCAACCCTCGATCTTAGATTTTGAACCGCCTGGACTTGTTGCGCTTGCTAATGACAAAGAGGCCGAAGGCGACAGCCGCGATGAAGCCGAGGGCGAGGAAGCTCTCGCCGTGGCTCATGGAATCGGAGTTGTGTGCCAAGCGAGAGGCACCCATGAGACCAGCAACTCCTGGGGTCACCGTGCTGACCGTGCATTCCTCAAAGCTGCTAAGGCCTGGGTAATTCTTTTCGACCCAGTCTCGGCCATGGGTCCTGATGTCTCCTTGGTTTGGGGCTTTGCCACCGAAGCTTTCGTGGTCGCCGTAGGATTTGTTGAAATTGTTGACGTTATCCATCCCCTCGACCACTTCGCCGATTGGCGTTTCCCACTTCGACGCGCCAAGATTATTACCAGGACCATATGTGAAGAACATCTGGGCCGTACGGCTGTTGTCTCCGCCGCCGGCGAAGCTGATGATACCCGGTCGAAATTTGATGCGAGGGTCAAGCTGCGGGTCATCGGGAATTTGAGATCGAGCAAATGTGCGCAGCTCCTCGTCGTCGCTGTAGGTGATGCCGAACTGCACCAGGAAGTTGTTCATCGCGCGGAAGAAGTGCGTGTTGTTATAAAAGCCGCGCCTGAACAGCTCCACTGCTCGGTCGTATCCATGCGGCGACCATTTGCGAACCAGTCGCAGTTTGAACGGGCCCGCCGTCGACCCGCACTTGACAATGGCAACTTCGTCTTCGCTCATGTCTCGGGTAACAGTGTCAGTCGGTATGGGAGGAAGATGTGTGCTGGCAAAATCTGGCCGGGTCTATCTGTGGGTAGCTGTATCGCGGTTTCCTGACCTAGTAGTCGTTATTCTGGCACTCAAAAACATGCCGTGTGGATCGTAGGTTGGACTGAGGATCCAATGCCTCGATCCAGCATCAATGCATACTACGCTCGTAATAGAAGAGTACGAATGTAGACATCATATATGCTTGCCTACTAGTACGAGAGTCGTAAATGTAGACATAAATAGCTATGCATATCCAACTACATACTAGCTAGTAGTAGAAATATATATACTACGAGCCGTGGGGAGTATTTAACATACGATCGTATTATGTACTGCGACTCGTACTCATGTCGTAGCTAGCACAAATGTATCAGCAGAATTCGAGGCAGAGCACAGAACTACTCTCGTAGAGTAGATAGAAATTCTACGTGATTTTACGTCCAGAGTAACATTCTGTTTTCAAAACTCGAACTACTCTCGTACCTCTTTCATTGTACTGCTGGGACTAACATACAGCATACAGTATGAATATGCCATGCTAGCTAGTAGTACACCAGTTACTACGAGCTCGTACTGTAGTAGATATACATTATCCACGGAGCCATTAAAAGGCTGTAACAATTTGTATTTATAATACGAGAGTATATATTATGCTTGTAGATAGGTGAGCAACAATAACGGGAGGAAGTAAGACGAAGGAGCAAAAGAAGGAGAAGCCACCCTCTCATAGCGAGGGCACCAGGGTCCAAAATATCCGATATCTTCCATCCATCCTTCTGCGTAGGCATGCATGGTGCAACGATTCGAACTCCCTCCTTCCCTCCCTTTCCAGGAACCGTTTCCGGCCCACGCCCTCGCCCATGCCCTCGCGGTCCCGTCGCCCGCTGCCGCCGCCGCCTAGGAGTTGAAGGCCCCGCAGAGGGGGGGAAGAAAGGAGCATCCCCAGCTCTGCTGCTGCTGATCCGGGTACATGCTCGTGGGGGTGTCGGCTCCGACGTGGGGACTCGCTGCTCGGCTGGTCCTTCCGGCGCGGCTGGCCGCCCTCTCCCCCTCCGACTTGGCCTGCTGCAGCTTCTCCCTGAGGTTGTGGTCCAGGGACGGGATGGGGGGGATGGTGTCCCTCCTTAGGGGGAAGCCATCGTGGATGGGGGACACGTCCGAGGATACCGACGCCCCCCCCTCGCCGGGATCGGCCACCATGGGGAGGTCGGCCGCCATCATGAGGCCCGCCGAGTCGAGCAGATCTACGACCGAGTCCCCCATGCTCATGGTGGAGAGCGAGTTACCGGCGTTGCTCTGCTTCGACGATCCCCCGTTCCTGCGGCAGGGGGAAAGGTCTAGCCTGTCCATCCCTGTGATGTGGTGGTCGTCGTCCGAGGTGCCCGAGGTGTCGTTCGAGACGTTGGCGGCGCCGGAGGACGGAACGCCCGGGCCGTCGTGGGGGGGTGCGGGGCTGACGACGGTGGTGCCGCCGTTCCCGTTCTTGGCGATCTCGGTCGCCTCGGACCCGCGCGAGTCCTCTCTTCCTCCTCCTCCTCCCCTCCAAACGGTCTCCACCCCCCCCCCGGTCCCGTCGTGCTGCTCGGCCATGGGCTCCGAGTACGACAGGCACTTGTTGACCCAGTCGTTGGTGGCGCCGGTGTTCCTGGCGCTGGGCCTGGTGCGGAGGAGCTGGATCCACTCTCTCTCCCGCCTGCTCAGGCGCATGACTGAGTAGTCCGACGGGGGGGGCTCGAACTCGGCGCTGTGGGTGGAGGTGGCTCGGGAGTCCGGGCTTCCCACGGAAAGGGACGGAGGACCACGGTAGGGGCCGGCGGCGCCGGCGTAGTCCGGAGAGGTCGGGGGAGGCGGATAGCCGTACGGGGGGGGGGGGGGGGCGTGCATGCCCGGGGAGAAGTGCGGCGGCCCTCCCCCGCCTCCGCCTCCGCCTCCTCCCTGGCCGGGATGCTGGGGGGGGTAGCCCCCCCTTCCGCCGGTGCCGTACGGGCTGAGCTGGGCCCCCGCCTGCGGATGGACCTGGCCCTGGCCCTCGGCAGCGCCAGGGGGAGGCCAGGACATGGCGTGGTGCGGGGGGGGACTGGATGCCGCGGCGGCGGACGATGCGGCGGAGTGGTAGCTCCCGGGATGGGGGGGGAGGCCGGATCCGGATCCGGCTCCCGCTCCCCCTGCCCCTGCCCCTCCCGCGGTGCCGTCCCGGTCCAGGTCGGAGTCTCGCGGGGGGGTGGTCCCCGCCTCCCTGGGTCGCTTGTTGTGGGAGGAGAAGGCCGACCTGGACGTCGGGGCCGAGGGTCCCCCGGGGGAGACGGCGGAGGAGGAGGGGGGGGGGGAGCGGGGGGAGGACGCCGACGAGGCGTGCGCCCCCGCGGCGAGGGAGGCCTCCGAGTCCGACGACACGACGGGGCACTGCCTGCCGCCGCCGCCGCCGCCGCCATGCCCGTCGGCGGACGCGCTCCCGGTGCCGTCGATGCTTCCTCCGCCGTGGATGGCACCGCCTCCCGCCGCCGCGGCTCCCGCCGCCGCCGCCTCCTCTCCCTCCCCCATTTCCCCTCCCGCCCCCGCCTGGCCCCCTGGGCCAAGGTCGTGGCTGTGCCTCTTGAGGAAGTTGCGCTTGGCCACCGGGAGGTCGCAGATGGCGCAGAAGCGGAAGCGCTTCCCGGATGCCCTGCACTCAGGGTGGCTGCAGGCCAATACCAGGCCATGCTCGCACAAGGGGGGGATGGTCAGGTAGGCCGTCTCTGCCGTGTGACCCTCCGGCACCGATCTGGCCTTGCAGGGCATGCGGCGCCACGTCGGTGGTCCCCGGGGGGGCTCGCCCGTCGCCCTGGCCCTGGCCACCCTGGCCGCTGCTCCGGGACTTACCCTGGCCGGTCCCCCGTGCGACGGTGGGGGAGTGGGCGGGTACGGCGGCTGGGGGGACGCGGTGTGCATCCCCGCAGGTCCTGGTCCTCCGGGGGAGGGGTACTGCTGCTGCATGCTGTGCTGCTGCTGCTGCTGCTGCTGCTGCTGCGGAGGAGGAGGAGGAGGCGGCGGATGATGTCCGGGCAGGGGCGCCATGCCGTAGCCGTGGTTGGGATGGGGGAGGGAGTGGGAGTGGGGCGACTGATGGTGCTGGTGGGGATGGTGCTGGGGCGGGTAGGGGGAGTGGTGGGGCCCGCCGCCGCCGGGGACGCCGCCGCCGCCGCCGCCGCCGGGGACGCTGTAGGGGCTCCTGGCCGCCGAGGCCTGCGAGGACGGGGAGCTGGGGAGGGAAGGAGGGCGGCTGCCTGGATGGACCGGGGGGGCGCCGCCGCCGGGGGGATGGCCACCTACGGGGGTGTTCCTTCCCCCCGGATCCGGGCCGTAGACCATGTGCGACGGCGGAGGCGGCGGTGGGGGCGGTCCTGTTCCTGGGCCGTAGTGGCCGTGGCCGTGGCCGTGGCCGTGGCCGTGGCCGTGGGCGTGGCCGTGGCCGTGGGGGGGCGGAGGTCCTCCCCAGGGGCCGGGACCGCCACCGCCACCGCCGGGAGGGGCGCGGCTCATGGGAGGGGGCGGACCTCCCACGCCCACGGCAGCTGGGCCGGGGG
>Ga0315315_10002555_pt1 | contig 16707 bp, 20 predicted proteins | sample M140m3416metaG_FD_203699 | JGI IMG/M metagenome (GOLD analysis project Ga0315315, IMG submission 203699) | Ammonia-oxidizing marine archaeal communities from Monterey Bay, California, United States - M1 40m 3416 | ecosystem: Environmental > Aquatic > Marine > Intertidal zone | place: USA... | reverse complement strand
AATCCAGAACATCGTATTTTTTTCCTATAGATTTCATTAGTCTATTCTTATCGCTTCTATTGCACAGAACAGCCATGAATCCACTCCCTCCGCTTCCTAGTAGCTTCATGCCATAGATTTTTTTGGAGAGTAGGAATTTCTCTAGTTTGTTTATCTCCGGATTGCATATTGTGGAAGATATTTTCTTTTTCTGCTCCCAGCTTTCCACCATTATAGAACCTATGTCTTTAAGTTTCTCAGCGCAGAATGCTTTGTATGCCTGAAGTGCCAGCTTTTTTATGTTCTTTTTTATAACTATAGAGCTTTCATGGCTCGCAGCAACATCGCTAGTAGCTCTTTGTGTATTCGTATAAACTAAAAATATAGAAGCCTCAAAATCCTCAATAAACTCTTGAGTTACAGGAAGTGGTTTTACATGGAAGATGCTGTCTTTCTTTATCTCTATAGAATTCAAACCTCCATATGCCGCCCATATCTGATCCTGTATTCCTCCGGGCTCAGAAAGAACATTCCTTTCAATATCTATAGCATCTAATGCCAACAAATATTTATCAACAGGAAGGCCTAATAACTTTCTTATAGAATAGCAAAGACCAACACAGCATGCAGAGGAGCCGCCTAGTCCGGTTCTACTAGGTATATCAGCAAACAGATGTAAATCTACCGCATTTTCAACCTTGAATTTTTTTAGAGATTCTCTTATGAGGGGATTCTCAACCAAAGAGTGGTCAGATATCCTTTCTAGTTTTGAGTAGGCAATTACGCTCTCATGATTTACAACCTTCGGTCTAAATCTGATTGAAGTGTAGACATACTTATTTATAGTTGCTCCAATGCAGAATGAACCATACTTACTATAAAAAGATTCATAGTCTGTAGATCCACCGAATAAGGAGACTCTGAAGGGTACTCGGCTAATAATCATTAGTAATTAAACATGCTCATTGTTTGATTTTTTCTTAGTTTATCATCTGTAGATAGGGTATCCAAAAATCCTGCAACTTCTTCTATACCTTCATCTAAATTTACAGATGGGGAAAATCCCAGATCATAAAGCTTCTGACTACTGACTATGTAGTCTCTTTTATCTGGGTCTGTTTTAGTCTCTATATTGCAGTAGGTAGAGCCTACTTTATTGCAGACTAATTCAACTAGTTCTTCTTTTGTTGTATTGGCTGAGTCGTTTCCTAGATTGTATATATTGCCAATCATTTTAGTATAGTTTTGAATAGCAAAAGCGAAAGCTCTACATATGTCTTTTACATGAATATAGTTTCTCCTGAAATGTCCGTCAAAGACTTCTATGTGCCCACCAAATAAACCCTCATAAGTAAGGTTGTTAACAAGCAAGTCAAGTCTAGGACGATAAGACCAACCAAAGACAGTGGCCAATCTGAAACAAATAGATTTTTCATAGTCTGATAAAAGATAATCTTCCGTGTTTTGTTTTGTTATAGCATACATCGAAAGAGGATTAGACGGAGTTTCCTCCGTACATACTTCTTCACCTGTAGATCCATATCCAGAATTCGTATTAGGATAAAGTAATAGAGGTGTATTTTTATGGGTTTCTAAATGCTTGAGAAGCTCATGATACCAATCTTGGTTTATGGACTTAGAATACTCGGGTATCTTGTCGCAAGCGGGAGCCCCTACAATAGCTGCTAGGGGAATGATCACATCAGCTTTTCCAATACAATCAACTAGCTCTTCTTTGAATTCAAGAACATCTTGCCTATAGAATGAGGAATGATCTTTCAATACTTTATATACATGTTGACCTTGATTGTAAAGCAAGTTGTCAAATGCGTATATTTCGCTAGCAATTCCAGACGTTTTTAGATATTCAACGAGAGACGAGCCTATATACCCTGCTGCCCCTGTAATTAAAACTTTCATTATCGAAACCTATATAAAAGGGTTAATAAATTGGACACCACGTTCAGTTAAGTCTGAGCACTTAGAAATTATCTCATCAGCAAAATTCCAGCTTAGAAGTAGAGCATAGCTGTCATCTTCAACAATAGAGTGGTCTTCTTTAACGATTGGGATATGTGTATATGGAGTATATAGGTCAACCTTCATATCATTGACTTCAAATATGCACTCTATAACATTGTTGTCAAATCCGCAATAAGTTAGAAGCGTATTGCCTTTTGCTGGAGCTCCAAAGCCGTAGATCTTTTTGCCCTGATCTTTGATATTGTTTATCTTTTCGCTAAAGCTTTTTTGAAAAGACTTTACATTCTCTGAAAACAACTTAAGAGATTCATAGTTGACTAAATCCCTATCTTCTTTCTTTAGAATCTTAAATCTTTCTGTCTCATCTATTTTATTATCAGAATGGCAGACCTTAGCAATAATGCTTCCTCCATGAATTTCTGAATGGTAGCCATCAAAAATCTCAAGACCATATGGCTTTAGCAAGTTTGATAAAGACTCTATTGAGTAGTAGCATAAGTGTTCGTGATATATACCATCGAAGGAAAGCTTTCTAACCATGTCTCCTAGATACATGAACTGTACTATGAATACCCCTTCTTCTTTGAGGCATTTCTTTATTCCTCTTATGACCGAATGTAACTCCTCAAGATGAAAGAAAACGCCACTAGCGTTTATTAGCTTGACCTTGTTTTCAATAGCTAAAATATCAACACATTCCTCATTGAAAAACTTAGGAACAGTAGGAATCCCAGCCTCTTTTGATAACTTAGCAATATTAGATGCTGACTCTATATTCAAGACATTCCCACAGCCGACCTTGAGGTACTGAAGAAGTTGTGTGCCGTCATTACCTCCAATGTCGATAATCATATCGTCTTCTTGTAGATCAAACTGTTCTTTATTTTCTTTTGCAACTTCAAAAAAGTGCTGACGGAGAGTCTTGGTCGTGCCGCTTACGTATGAGTGATCAGAGAACATAACCTCTTTGTCAACAGTATAGTCTAATTGAGCTAGTTCGCAATCTTTGCAATATACCATATGCAAAGGATATATGGGCTCTCTGCCCACTTGTGATTTTTTTATAAAGTCATTGCACCAAGCGTGCTTGCCTAAATCTAAAATGCTTTCTAAGTTCTCGCTTCCACAAGATCTACAGCCCATATTTAATTCCCCTGTAATAATCTATTGTTTCTTTAATCGCATCTTCCAAAGGTGTCTTACCACAAGATCCAACAATCTTATTCGGTGGTAGATATTTAGATTTAACCCCTTCAAAAGCAGAAGTGTCAAACTCTATCTCTTCATAATTATACTCTACATAATCACAAATCATCTTAGAATATTCTTTAATAGAGCGTTCTTTTCCCGTGCCTAGATTAATTATTTCGTTATCAAGGTGCAAGGAGTTTATGATTAAGTCAATAGCATCTTTTACATATATAAGTTCTCTGCACTGATTGCCACTGCCCCATAATGTAACTGGCTTCTTATCCTCATACTTTGCAGCACATATTTTTTTTATAAGGTCAAATATAAAATGAGAGTCTTCGATATCAAAGTCAGGACCAAACAAAGTGTTAGGAATAAAATATAAGAATTTCATATCGTACTGTTTAGCAAAGGCTTGCATCCCAGCAAGAAGCATTCTTTTAGTCATTGCATAGGTAAATAAATCCTTGTCTGCAATACCGTTAAAATAGTTATCTTCTGTCTTTTCTTTTTCTGGAGGGTAAGCACAGCTAGTTCCAAAAGCTATCATCTTCGCTTGGGGTTGATATTCTTTCCAGTAGCATAGTATATTAGTATTTATCTTTTGATTATTTATCCATTGCTCTCCGGGATGGTGAAGACAAAAGTCTCCAGCTTTAGTCCAAGCGGCAAGATGAAAAATATAATCAAGCTCGCAGTTTATTATAGAGTGATCTAACGGCTCTAATAAATTTAAGCGAGAGCTGTCTGAAATAAAAATTTTTTTGAGGGAAAGATTATCAAGAAGACCTTTCTTCAAATGCCTTCCTACAAAGCCTCTATGTCCTGTTATTAAGATATTCATTTTTTTCCCATAAAATATTGACGAACGAAAGTGCAATCTGTATCCTCATTAATTGCTTTCCATATTGAGTTCCATATTTCTGCATTGACTCTAAAGATTGCTGGATATTGAGATTCGTATGATTGCTCTTCATTAAATGGCAACCCATTATTCTTTCTCAGATAGAAGTCTGCGCCTTCCCAAACTTTGTTTTCAAATCCTCTTATTGCACAGCAGTGATGATATATTAAATCTCCATATATCCCGAAGCATACTCTGTGAGCATTAAAAGCATTTGTTCTATTTAGTTCTTTCACTTTTAGCGAAGCATTTTCAATCCTTTCTTTCATCCCAGCCTGCGGATTCTCAAACTTTGGAATATGACGCTTATGCTTTTTACCATCAATATCGAATTCTTTTTCTTCAAAATCCAAAGACCATTGTAGCTTGTTTTCAATCCAAGTTTTTTTAGTTGTGGCAAAGAAGCATAGGTGGGGTATGTTTTCATAATCCTCATCCATTCCTACATCTTCTTTTCTATAGACTGCGACTATGTCGTGGCTCTCAAGATATTTTTTAATCTCTAAATCCCATCCTTCATGACATGGGAAAGCGTCGCAATCAAGGAATAAAAAAATGTCATCATCTTCTATTTTTGGCAAAAGAATTTGGTCTGCTAAAAAATTAACTTGAATATAATGACTGTCTGGGCTATTGCTGATATTTCCTATGCTATAGTTTTTACATACTTTTGGAAGATGAACATTATAAGCTCCGCATAGTATTCGGTATGGCCCTGTTGTATATTTTTCAATATATCTTTTTTGTAGATGAAACCATTTTTGAGTTTTATAATGTGTAGTAATTATATAAATCATTTTTTCCCCATAAGATATTTATGAATCATTATTCTTTATCCTGTTATATAATTTTTCTGTTGTATAATTATTAACAAAATGCTCATGAGCTGCTTCGGCAACAATCTCATACTCTTTCCAATTATCTAGTATTTCTAGAATCTTATCGGGCAGATTTTCTTTCTTGTAATAAACAAAATGTTTTTGAGGTTCATAAAACTTTTCTGCAATGTTCCAATGATCTTCCTCGACTAGATTTAGTGTTCTGCAAGCCGCAGCCTCATTCATGCGAGATTTGATTTGAGGGCATAAACCATATTCTTCAGCTCTAGTAAATGCTTCGTTGTTCATATAGTTTGGCTGAGATTTTATGTTACTTAAATCAGAAGAACCCCTGACTGTAAAACTATTCATGCAAACAGAGATTTTACACTGAGCGATTCTTTCCAGCTTATCCTCGTTAGATAAATCTAAATCGGTCGCAAACGGTATACACTGTTGAGTAAGTCCATTTATACCATGAGTCATTGTCATGTATCTGTAATTGAAAAAAAGAAGACTGTTTAACATTTCTGTATACTTAGCGCCATGTATCCCTCCGTGATAGCATACGTCGTATTTTTTTTGCTGGCGAGATGGTACGTAGGATTCGTCCATAGGATACCAGATAAACTTATACTGAGTGGAGTCTTTCACTTGATTTAGCCAGTCAACACTGTAGGGACATATCGTATAAACCTCATCGAACTTATCGTCTAGGTATATGTTCTGGTCGCTGCAAAACTCAGTAGGCATTGTCACATTAAAGTATATTTTTCTTTTAAAGTCTTTAATTTTGTCGAAAAGCTGGTTGGAATATAAGTTATTATAACCATAAAGTAAAACAGTATCGTCGCTTGGAGAGCTATATTTGTCAATGTCAACATAATGCATGTTGGTTCCGGCAATTTCTATCGAAAGATCTTTTAATACTAGCACTACACGGAGCCCCTTAAATTATAATCTATTTTATTTTCTGACAATATATCCGCTAGCTCTGGGTACTCAGAGAGATTCCATCTTCCTTTTACGAGGGCAGATGCTACATGCGGAACTATGTTAGAATCATAATGAAAAAGCCCTCTTTTGTTTTTATTGTCGTTAATTACACATCCTTGTATATTAAGATCTCTACAGGTGCCCCTTGCCAAAACCTCAAAATGCCCCTGAGTCTCGCCCTTAGAGCCTATAGATGCCTTTGGGCCGTGTTCGTGTATCTTAAGATAATCCGAGGTCTTCCAAAGACTTAGCGTTTGAGAGAAGCAACACTGAGATGTTGAAGGGATATACAGTAAGCTCTTTCCACGTAGCTCAGTGTAGGTAGCAAAACTTTCTATATCTGCATATACAAACCTTATATAAGAAAGATCTAAGGTATGCTCTAAGTCAAAAGCTAAATTTTTTATGGAGCTATTGTCAGGAGAGTCGTAAAATAAATAGTCTTCATTACAATAAAGAATAATATTTTCATCAATTACAGAAAGACATTGTATCATTTGGTCTGTAAAAGACTCTTCCTCTTCATATGGAACAACAGTTACATAAGCTGGCAGATTAAAATCTTCTGCTATCTTGTCAATGAACAAATAGACATTAGAAAAGGCCTGCTCTTCAAAGTATTTCTCTAACTGAATAAAGAAAAGTCTTAGACAGTCCTGATTAGACGAGTGAGAATTTATAACTAACGCTAGGGAATTCATAAAAATTTTTTTTTAGGCTTTAGGCTAAAGTGGTTGTTTGAATAGATCGAACTCAGTAAGATCTCTGTAAGGAGGGTTTTCTATTTGATCTTCTGCGTGTTCTGGATAGCTACTAAGCAGAATAATTCCCCTAGCGGCTTGCTCTGGGGTCATATACATATTCCAGCCCTGCTCACTTATCAAGTCTTCGTGGTAGCACACACCCTCACTACGACCTTCATATCTCATGCTTTTGATATGATCTACAGCTTCCTTGCTATCGGTTAGAATCATTCCTCCTTTGCCTATTTTAAGAGGTTTTTTAAAATGAAATGAAAGACACATTAAAGAACCGGGAATATACATGTTAGATGTTAGCCTCTTGGCCGAATCATATATCGGAAAAGGCTTTAGTTGGTATATGCCCTTCCAATCCACATCTTCGAACTCAAGCTTTCCTCCAGCCTGCATGATAGATTGAGGTACTGAGAGGTATGTTCTCTTTGGTATTCTTACTGACTCATCTTTTACGTTAAGATGCTTGCAGGCCAAAAAGATTGCATTCGTGCAGCTGTTAGTTGCAACAGCATATGGTGCTCCCGTGTAGTGAGCTACTTCTTCTTCAAACCATTTGACAATTTCAAAAGGATTCCTAAGCATCTTCTTTTTCCAATAAATAATATTTCTTCTTAAATCCGCAAGACTCAAAAAGTCTTATACTTGCCTCGTTATCTAATTTTACTTTAGCAAATGAGTTTGGTCTAATTTCCATAAGCTCATTTATCATAAATTTAGCTATGCCTTTTTTCTGGTGGTTTGGATGCGTTGCTACTCTTATATCTTTATTTATCTCTCCCACCCATCCTACAGCTTCTCCATCCTCTAGAGCTATGTAGTAGTCTTGGCAGTGACTCTGCATATATTTGTAGTGGTCTTTTACCTTTATAATCTCTTGCTCTATGAAACCTTCTCGTAAAGAATTTCTAAGCTCAAGAACAAAGTCCCAATACTTTCTCTCACACCTAATTAGTTCTAGCCCCATGAGTCCTCCTGATTTATAATAGCATTCTGCTCCCCATCCCAATAGCACCTAAGATAAACTCGCGTGCCTCGCCATCCTTGCAAACCCATCAACGGAGACAGGGAAGATCCTATATCTATGTATTGATTTTGGTCAAACTCTTTATAAAGTTCGTAAATTAAAAAATTACTAAGCGTAGCGGCTGAGAATAGGAAAAGGTGATTTTTTATATTATTAGATCTTACATATTCTTTAATTTCTTCAATAAGATCATAATTATTAATCATACAGTTTGATCCTACTCTAAAGTCTTTTTTAATCTGAAATGGAAGATTTTCAAATGTAGCATTCTCATTGCATACTATAACTACATCTCTTTTCTTAAATTCAGGAACAATATTTTCTACAAACAGACTGTAGTTGCCATTTATAAAGACATTAGAGAATGTCAGATGCTCGTGATCGTCTTCCCCATACTCTGATATGCAATAGTTAAATTCGTTGCCACCCCATTCATTGGAGCCTGCGATACCCTTGAAGTAATTTTTCTTTCTAAAGGTGTAGGCTTCCATTAACTTTTCTCGATAGAAAGAGTGTTCTTCTGGATTAAAGTCCTTTTGCTCTTCATTCAGATAAGGTATGGGCGCGACTATAGCGGATTCTCCATAGATATCACCTTGAATAAAATGATTTTCTGCAAGAACAAGCCTTTTATTTTTCATTATTGTTCTTTCGCCATCAGAAAATCTAGCGAAAGCAAATGGCTGTCCAGACTCTATCAATAAAAGAAACTTAAAAAACTCTTCTTTATAAATCTTCATACTTACCTCGCATATAAGCTATCTCTAAAGACTAGCATATTTCTCCATAAATCTTCATTTAGTATCTCGAACGCTGCGGTTATGTTTAACGTATCTGCACCCCAAGGAAATTTAAGATAAGAATTTATCTCATCGCTAGAGGTGATTCCAGCTACCATAGATTCATCGTAATCAATCGCTTCTATGAAACTTATCTCCTTATTCTTAAAATCTATATTTAGAAGGTGATCTTCATAGTCATAAAGCTTGAATAGCGCAGACGGAGAATAATTATTATTATAATCGTGAGAAGAAAACATTTTCTCTCCATTTGAAACAATTTCCTCTTGAGGGACAGAGTCTGGGTATGAATCAACGGTTCTTTCCAAATCATAAATTTGACCCCACTCTTCTACAGTAGAGATACTGTCTCCTGCGTAGTCCCAGTCCATCTCTTGATTATAACACAAAACCTGTAAATCTAAACCGCAATTATCTTGTAGTATTTTAGGGGTTACTGCGAAATCATTAAGATACGAGTTAAAGTGCTTGCAGAAATAGCAGAAAGAAGCAAAGGGTGTTGAAGTATTTGGTTGGAAAAAGTTTTGATACTTCTTAAACTCTTCTATGTGAAAGTTATGTCCTTTCTGCATTAACAATTCTGAGTCATTTTTGTTTGCATAATATCCTGCCAAGCTGAACTGCATCCACCAAGAGTCTATCTTCGGAAAAAAGTTCTTCAGTTCGTTGCACTGGCTATCAGTGAGATAAGCGTCGTTTTGATTTAGTAAAACTTTTCCGTCTATAGAAAATACTATTGCCGCGTCGTGACCAACAGGAAATGGTGTGACATAAAAGTCCTTCTCTACTTCAAATGATACCTTTGGTAACAAATATTCAAAATTAAAGCCTATCTTTTCGATTTCTTTTTTTACGTTATCATTACTTCTGTAAGGCATGTAAACAGTTATGTCATTTTCACTGTATTCTTTAATTTGTTTTAAAGTAGGCCAATGTAAATGGTCTGGATGCTCATGACTAATAACTATATGTTTTAGCTTGTCAATTCCATCTACAGACTGTAAATCTGTTTCTCTAATCAGAGACCAAGAGTTATTGAATATTCTACCAAAAAACCAAGGATCCATTAACGTTAATGAATCTTTTCTTTCTATAGAAAAGCAAGCGTGATTTATTAATTTTACTAAAACCATTTGTACAAACCTTCTTCATGCTTAGGAAACCAGCCAAGACCTCTTAACTTCTTAGATGAGACTGCATATCTAACGTCTTGACCCCATCTGTTAGGAACAAATTGGATAGAGCTTTCATCTTTGCCCATCCAAGATATAACTGTTTTTACAACATCTAAATTTACCATATAATTTTCTGAAGCAATATTAAATGTCTCATTTTTTATTCCGCTTTCAATTATAGTCATTATGCCAGAAATATTATCTTTTACATATGTCCAGTCTCTGACATATGATCCATCTCCATGAACGGGTATCTTCTTATCTTGTATAAGAGAACTGATACATTTAGGTATGAGTTTTTCTTCATACTGTCTTGGGCCATAGTTGTTACTACTTCTAGTTATAATATAGTCGATACCATATGTTCTTGAATACGCCTTGACTAGCATTTCAGCACCGGCTTTCGTAGCTGAATACGGGTTGCTTGGCGAAAGAGCGTCTTCCTCAAGGAATAATCCCTCTTCTCTATCCCCATAAACTTCGTCGGTACTGATATGAAAGAAGAGAGGTCTTTCGTATGATGGCTTTCCTCTAACGAGTTCTAGTAAGTTCCAGACGCCAACTAAACTACTGTCTACAAAAGGTTTAGAGTCCCTTATAGAATTATCTACATGACTTTCTGCAGCGAAATTGACAATCATATCACAAGTGGGGATATGAATCAAAGTGCTTATGTCCGCTATCTGTAACTTATAATTTGGACTTTTGTCAGCAGGAAGAAGTTCGTAAGAAGCATAACCCATCTTGTCAATGTCATAGACACTATGTCCTAATGACAGGGCTTTCTCTACGAAGTGACTGCCTATAAATCCCCTACCGCCTGTTACTACAAATTTCATTATAAAGAACCTTAACTATTCTTTCTGAGGCTTTTCCATCACCATACGGGCAATCCTCATCAACTATAAACTCTCCGCTTTCAATTATACCATCAAAAGCTGGCTTTAACATATTTGGATGCGGACACATGAATGCAAAAGTTCCCACCCCTTCGGCTCTTTCGCTTGTTTTTCTACAGACAATGCATTTTTTCTTTAGAAATGAAGACTCTTCCTGTATTCCCCCGCTATCTGTTATTATAACCTTGCAAGTTCTGATAAAATCTAAACAGTCACCATATGAAAGAGGATCTACAACAGTGACATTTTTAAGTTGGAATCTATACTTAGAAACATTAGGATTAGGATGGAGAGGCAGGACAAACTCTAGGTCTGGATTTTCTATAGCTAGATCATTTATAGTTCTGAACCATTCTTTTATTCTCTTATGATTCTCTCTTCTATGCATTGTGACAAGAACTTTATTCTCAACCACAGGAGTGAGGCCAATAAGATTGTCTAGAACTGTATTACCTGTTAGATATGCTCTTGCGTTATGGGCGAGCTTGCCAGTAATATTGCAAATATTTTCTAAGGATGTTTGCGTTGGGCAAAAATGTATAGATGCTAGCGCAGAGAGGGCCGTTCTATTAAACTCTTCTGGATAGGGATTATCTATGTCAAAAGTTCTTAAGCCCGCCTCTAGGTGAATAACGGGTATATTCCTATGGAAAGCAGCAAGCCCTACTGCAAAAGCTGAAGTCGTATCTCCATGAACCATTACATGAGATACTCCCTCAAATAATTTGTCTTTATTAAGGAGGGAACAAACAATAGAGTCTAGTCTATTGTCTCCAGATCCTATCTCATTTACTACAAAGGTATCTTTAAGGTATTCTTCTACTAGAGAAGTATGCTGTCCTGTAAATAATATTTTAAAAGGAACCTTTCCTTCAATAGCATCTACAACTGGCTTTATCTTAATCCACTCTGGACGAGTTCCAAAAGAAATTAGTAACATATCAACGCTCCTTAGAATAACCTAAAAGGTCTAATAGTTCTTTATCTAAACTTTCCCCTATATCATTTATAGTCTCAAGACCGATGTTTTCGAGATATTTTTTTGATAAGAAATACTCTTTTCTTGAAAAAGAATAGTCTTTATTTGTCTGCCTTCCAGAATAATTGTTTATATATCTTTCTATGTTATAAAAATTTTTTGTCTTTGACATAGAGAACTTCTTAGAAATAGAATCTATAACTTTTTTAGGTCGCAGTAATAAATCTTCATACTTAATAACAAATGTCTGATTTGGTTGTTCAAGGTACGACCTATAGAAGGCGTTCCACATCTTTATCATTCCACAGGCGTGGCTTCTCTCGCAAAAATGCTTATGTTTTTCTAGGCTTCTTCTGGTTTCTTTGTCTCGATTCCAGTATTCAAGATAAGATAAGTACCAAGAATAAGGGTTCTTTACGCAAAGCGCAATCGTATCGTTAGAGTACTCGCTCCTTGTTTCTTGCGCTAGACTAGGGACTCCCTTTGTACCGCTTAAGAAAAGGTGTTTCTTGGTATCAAGAAGTGTTAGGTTAAAAAAGTTTTTAGATAAAACATTTGTTATGAATCCTGTCCCAGACCTCTCCAAGCCTTTTATTATAAATGTCTGGGGATTTATTAGCTTTGTTTTTTTAAAGAAATTGGATCTTGTGAAATCAAAAAGACCAGATGTCCAAAATATAGATGATACAGAAGAATTGTATCTCTTATTGTTTAGAGCGTTTCTGTAATAGTCCTGTTCCTCAATAGGCGGCTTTTCCATAGGAAGACTAAACCCTTACTAATCTCCATCCTCTGGAAATATAATGTTGGATACATTGATCCCTCAATGTAAAAAATTCTTGTTGGTTTGTTACGGAGGTTGTCTTGTCGTCAACTCCAAGCTCATAACCATATAAGGAGCTCGATTTTTCCCTTTCGAGAGGAGGGTGTGGAGGTACAATGGTTGGAATAGCTCCATAGAGCTGTGCCATAGCCGAGAGATGTATGTCTTCTCCTGTTTCCCAAGTATATGGCTCTTCCTCCCATATAAACTTTAGATGTGACTTGTTTATAAACCAAGCATGTCCTACAAGATCTACCTCTTTTGCTTCTTCATTATGAGAAGGCCAACCAAACCTTTCATGATCCATATAATATTCCTTGCTGTTTAACTGAAGGCCAACACCTCCTATAATACATTTTGTTTCATTGTATGTTTCGAGACAGTTTTCAAACCATTTGTTTCCGGGAATTGTATCGTCGTCAAATAAAGCAACAAACTCAGTTTGTGCTAGCATAGCCAAAGAAAATCTACCAAAATATTTCCAGTTGTAATCATTTTTAACAATGCGATCAACATCATAATCAAATGACTCTTCATAGAAATCCTCATGATGATTGACCCATAACCATATTTGATCTGGTTGAACAGTTTGGTTTTTTATAGCTTCTATTTGAAGAGGAAGGTTCTTGGGTCTTCTGTATCCGTTTAATATTACCGTTATAGACATTCTACACTCTCCCAAAAAATCTCAGGTGCTCTAGCACATTGCGAAACCATCTCTTCTTTTCCTACTTCATTCATATGATGTAAGCATCCTATGAGATCGTTACCTATTACGTCCATGCCACATGAGATTGCTTCAGCTACAGCTCTACAGTAAGGCTCATAAAAAGTTGGCTTGTAAAACATAGTCTCGTATTTATTATATAGATTGGGCATCTCAGAAAAGGGTACTATGCCTAAGAACTCTATGTTGGGCATGTTCTCACAAGTCTGGACAAAATGATATTCGTTAGTCCACCCAGCGACCACAAATTCAGAGTCACTATTCTCAACAGCATAAGAAAATAATTCATTAGTGCCTTTTAATTGATGCATAAACCCAACGTATAATACCTTGTTTTCTCGCTCTTGCGCCTTGTCAAAAAAGATGTCTGGATCTATCGGGTCAGGAATAATTTCGGCATTCTCAAAATAGTCACCATAAGAATCAATAAACTGTTGTAGATGAAAGTTTGAAAGAAAGAAAGCTTTTCTACAGCTTTTGAAAAGAGATCTTCTAGAATTCTCATCTAAATATCTATTAGAGTCATGCTCTACCCTGACATGCTTAGGGAAGGTAGTCAACCACTCTACAAATCTATCTTTCTTAGAAAGAGCCTCAAGATTTGAGGAAACCATCAAGTCATAGTCAGGAGTTAGAAGACTGTCTGGGCTTTCGACACTAAATTCTAATATCTGATGTCCTCTTTTTTTTCCCTCTTCTATTATAAGACTATTACTTCTCTGCGCACCGCCCTGACTATGTTTAAGTGTATAGTCTGAAACCCATAATACTTTCATTAGTCACCCTTCATAACTCTTATCGAATCTGTATCAAAATGTTGAGTTGAGAACTCGAACATAGTAACATCTGTTAGTCCTACCATTTGATGCCTCATACCTACAGGCACATGGAAAGAATCACCTTCTTTCAGAATCACTTTCTGAGTGAAATGAGATGTTCTTCTGTCATCCCATCCATATGTTACCTCTAGTTCTCCTGACTGAATGTAAAAAGTCTCGTCTTTTAGTTTGTGATAATGCCAACTACATCTCTTTCCTTTTTTGAAGAAAAGTAGCTTACCACAATATTCCTTCTTATTTACAATCCAGTCCTCATATCCCCATCCTTTTGATACAAAATTTCTATCCTTGCTCATTTTCCAAACCACCATTTCCTTCTCTTCTTTTTTCTTTCTGTTGGTTTTGTTTTTTCAGTCTTAGGAACGTTTCCTTTATGCTTAAATAACTTATCAAAATCAAAATTGTTATTTAAGTGATCTGATAGGAGATGTTGGTTTCTTCCGTAATATCTTAGATTTCTAGGATTAAAGAGACCACAAACATCTAGGCTGTCAGCTGCATCATATTTATAATAACAAGCGTTGAGATCCATTCCGCAATTAAAGCTAAGTGTAGGGTTGTTTTTTGACAGGAACTTTTCCATATTCCCTTTACAAAGTATCTTATCGGTACATATGAAACAGCTTTTGTCGCACCGATTGATTGTTGGAACTGCTATTATTCCCACAGAACCAATAAGAGAATAAGGATCTTTTAGTATTTTTACAGACGACTTTGGATTATATTTTTCAATACTTTCTTTTGTTATCAAAGCCTCTTGCTTACTAATGGTTTGAAGTATGTATATCATAATTAACCTAATCCAGAAGTTCCAGCAATAATAAGACTAACAAGAACTCCAGTGCCTGATCCTGTACTGGTGAGTGTTAACATCTTATTTGATGCTGTTACGGGAGTTCCATAAAAAGGGTCGGTGTAGAAGTATGATCCACCTGCAGGAATATTCACATTCCCACTTCCTCCATTAAATAAATTTGTGAAGGCATTTGTTCCTGTAGCTTTTAGAGATAAAGTTTCTGTTATACCTGTATTATGATTTCTAATTACCAACCCCTTCAAGCCCGTAAGGGAGATCGTATAACTAGTTCCAAAAGAAGGTTGTTCTAAAGCTGTCAAATCATAAGTAGATGTTCCTCCACTTGCAATTATACTTCCACCTAAATTATAGACAGAGTCTATCTCTCTAACACCTGAGCCAGATCCATTTATAAGACTTACAGTGTAGTCTGTTGAACCTTGAAGCACTAGATTGCTAGTAGACTGTGAAAAGCTCTGCTGTTGATCGAAAATTATATCAGCCTTTATCGTAGCTGTAGTTGTTACTGACATTTTAAACCCTTTGTAAACTCATAGTTATATATAGTATTATACCTTTTTTCTTTTCCTTTTGTTTCCCGTTCTTACTAGACGGTGAGGCTTTCTAGTTATTCCAGTGGATTCGACGTAGCATTCTTTACCCATATAGATAAAATGAATACCGCTGTTCTTCCTACTTTGACCACAGGCTAAAATACCGTCTCTAATTATTTCCTTTACTGTATATACCCCACGAGCGCCCATGTAGATCTTTTCCCCCCTTTTCCCTTCCTCACTATCTCTTTTGCATAAGAAGTACGAGCCGGTGCCCTGAATTACCTTGAAGCGAACCCCTTTTTCCAGAGATTCCCAGTCTTTAATTTCGTTTTTAATAGGCGTATTCTTAGATATAAAAGGCTTATTGCAAGTTTTACAGAAAGAACTTCTGGAAGCGCATATGGCTCCACAAGACTTACATTGTTTTTGCCCGCGCTTTAATTTAACTCTATCTACCATAAAAACTCCAGTGCCCACTAAAAAAGTCAAACCGACATAAGACATTATACCATGGGTATCGTCAAATTGCAAGAAAAACTTTAATATTTTTTTATTCTGTCTATTATTTTTGTTGTAGAAATACTATCTGTATATGGTACAAATAACATTTCAGCCCCTATTCTGTCCAGAAATCTTTGATCTATACATAGTTGACTAAAGTAGTCTTTAGATTGCCAGTCAGTCCCCATTACGATATAATCAGGATTATTTTCTTCAATAAAGAAAGGTTGATTATCATATGTGTCCATAATAAATGCGTAGTCTACATACTTGCATGAGTTTACTACAGCGAGCCTTTCATATTGATTCATGACTGGGCTTCTTTTGTACGATTTGGAGAAGCTATCACTATTAACAGCAACAATAACTTTTGAAGTAGCCCCTATCTCTTGTAGGCTAGACTTATTAATTTGGTATTTTAAATTCTTAAATACATTCACATGACCATAATGAAATAAGTCAAATGTTCCACCTATATATATTTTTTTAACCATCATAGCCCTAGAATTATACCATCAACCGAATCGTGGTTCATTTTTTCTGTTTCTGTATATTTCGTTTTTAAGGAATCAAAGTCTTGTGGAACTTCGGTATGATAATCTCTGTACGAGACTAAGCCTAAAGAGTTTAGATAGCCATGACTATGAACAAATAGGTCATGCTCCATACATAGCTCATACAATGTATGTTCAGGCATAAAATATGGAGACTCATGATTTATTTTTTTGCACGATCCCCAAAATAAAGGTTTTTCAATATCGTAACCAAAAATTCTTGAAAGGTGAAATGAGAAGTAATAGCTAAACAGTTTGAACTTTTCTTGAGAACAAGCAAATATCTTATCTCCTATCCATACACAGTTTCTTGCAAAGCCATTCTCTCCAATAATAGTTATCCAAGCAGCAAATAAATAGTCTCTTTGAAACTTTGTTGCTTTGGAGCTTCTGTCCTCTGCGTG
>Ga0315315_10002551_pt1 | contig 16713 bp, 16 predicted proteins | sample M140m3416metaG_FD_203699 | JGI IMG/M metagenome (GOLD analysis project Ga0315315, IMG submission 203699) | Ammonia-oxidizing marine archaeal communities from Monterey Bay, California, United States - M1 40m 3416 | ecosystem: Environmental > Aquatic > Marine > Intertidal zone | place: USA... | reverse complement strand
TATCAGAGTTTTTACTATCAGGTATGCCTTCAATGGTTAAAAAGCGTTTAATAGAAATTAACAGAACAAAAAAGGGAGAAACTGTAGTTAGAATGATATTGGGAGATACTAAATCAAGTAAAGAATTACAGTTCAAATCTATATATTTTAATTTAAATAATTTAAGACCAAAAGACAAACAAATTAAAAGTATAAATCCTGATAAAGCACCATTAGTAAGTGCTGATTCATTAATGAATATAAATACATTTAAAAGAATATTAGCAGGTATGAAAGAAATCCCACCACAAACTAGTTTAAATGAGGTTAATTACGATGAATTAGTAGATATTGAAGGTGCAAAGTTTGCTATGCCTGATATAGATGGAATAATGGAAGAGAAACCAGTAGGAGGAAAGAAAACTAGACGACGCACAAGAAAAAGTAAATCAAGAAAAAGACAAACAAAAAAAAGACGTTCAACAAAAAGAAGACGTTAATGATAGACAAAATATATATAATGAAAAATGTTTATTTATATATGTTACGTTATAAGTTTTGAATATGTAAAACACCGTATTAATAATTAGTATATTCATTTAATAATTCTATCATTTGATTACTTCTTGTAATAATTGTTTCTTCTGTAAAACTGGTATAAGATGATGCTATCATACGGGTAATCATACAACTACTTCCTTCATATGATGATATTTTCTTATCATATGTTTTTGATCCAAGAGAACTATTTCCTTTATGACCATTATCACTATTTTTACCTTCTATCAATGTTAAGTTTCCAATATTATCCATAAGAGATTGATTTGATAATGTTGATTTAAGTTTCTGACAATATATATGTTCAATTGTGTATTCTAATGATACACTTTGTAAATCAGTATTCATACACGTTTCTAAGAACATCAGTAAATGTGTTGCATTAGTTGATTTAAAATTCATATCCTTCATTTTTCGTGGATAATTTTCATCACTAATAGAATCATCTTTATTTTTAACTAAACACTCTTCAATATCTTTATAATAATCATAATCTGTATTTTTAAGAACTTCATTAGTAATTTTAATAAACTCATTGGAATAACACAAATTATTAAAGCTTCTATTTTTAGACTGAATATTTCTAAAATACCATCTAGTCATTAATTTAATCAAGTTACTATTAATATTATTAGTTTTATAGAATATTGGTAACAAACAATACATATATGCTTCCCAATTTACACAAACTCTAGGTGTATTATTAAGTAGTCTTCCAAATTTATCTTCACTAATTTTATCCATAATTTCAAATAATTTTTCCACAATTTCAAAGAACTTTATAATTTCGTGATAAGTATCTACATTATAAATAATAGGTTTAAATAATTCTTCGTGATGTATTGTTCTTTTAATTTGATTATTATATAGTTGGATTGCTATATCAAATATTTTTTGTCCAAAATCCTTTTTATAAACTTTATTATCTAGATGTTTTAATTCTTCCCATTTATTGTATACTTCTACCTTTTTATCATCTGGTATTTGAACAAGAATTGGATTTTTAATTATATCAAGAGTGGCTACTGCTCTACCTCTATTGTTTTCCCAATCGAATATTTTACTAACATATTCTGGATCATTACAATCATAATACTGAATATCGATATCATTTAATGTGAATTTGTATAAATTAATTAATGTTTGTTCATCATATTTTTTTAAAATAATATAATTATAAATTGTTATAAAAGCACTATGTAATTTAGTGCTTGAATCAGGCTGTGAATAATTGTGTTGTTTTGTTATATGTTTAATAAAATCAGTTTTGCGTGATATTTTAACTCCACAACTATTACACACATATTCTTCTTGTTCATCAAGTGATTCTATTTCATCTAAATTATCAACAAACGTCACCCAACTAATAATTTTATTATTAAAGATGTTAATCAAACCTTTCATATCATATGGATTAATACAATAAAGTTTTGGTATTATACTGACATTACATTCTTGTTTAAGTTTTTTTTGTTCGGGGGTTAAATCATCTAATTCAGTATCTACTGTTAATAATTGAATGATTTTATTATTTAATTTTTGTGATAAACAAGAGATTGCATAAAGGAATAAAGTTATAGTGGATATTCTCTGTTGTCCATCATAAATTTCATTTCTATTATTATAATTTAAACTTATAATGGAACCCATTTTTTCAACATACTTTCCTTCCTCGAATATGTTAAATATATCATCCAAGAACTTCGTTATTTCTTCTTCTCCCCAAGAAAACTTACGTTGATTCATTGGGATCATCAGAGGTCTTCCAAGTATCGTAGACCATGATTCTTGATTTGTAGTATATGGTTTTTCACGGGAGAACATATTTCTAGTTATGAACAACTTTATTATTAGTATTGTTAGTATTAATAATAAATAGGTAATCAATTTATAACACGAGTTAGTATAAAAAAAGGTTAGTTAATTAGATTAAATTACAAGTTAGTATATTTCTTTTTATTCGGCTCCATATTGACTGTTATTGTTTTGTCTTTCCCTTAGAAAGTTTTCCATTTGAAAACTTTCTCTTTCCATTCTTTGTTCGTATCTTACGTAAAGCATACTGCGGATCATGTCACCCATTTGGCTGTATGGAACACCATTCTCTATGCGCTCACGCATTATTTCCGCTACCCTATCTGCAACGGAATCACCAAACGTAGGTGTAATACTTCCAAGAAGTTCTTGCCACGCTTCTTGATCGTGTTCTATCAAACGCAATGCAAAAGCTTCCTCGGACGCTGGTAGTAGTGTGTGTGTTAATGACATAGTATATAAATATCTGTTATAGTTGCTGAGTGGGAAACCGTTTGTTCCGATTCAATTTATTTTTGTAATATATTACTCGCCATACTTGGACACCACTTTATTCTGAATACGCTCTAGTTGTTCATCTAGAACGTATTCTTCAGGCAAAACCATCTTTACGTTCTGACGTACACCGTCTTCGGTTCGGCGTTCATACACCAAATGAGGCTTTCCCCTTGCAGTGATCAACGAGTAGTATTTCGGAAGCGCAGGTTCATCACTGGGAGGCATCTCGCCCTTGTCTAAATACGACAAGATGTCAATTGCTTGTTGAAGCTTCTCTTCGGGCGACACCTTCTCGGACTTGGATGACGCTAACTGCTTCTTATTGTTGGCTATTAGCGTCGGGTGCTTTTCAACGACAAAATATGAGCGTGTCTTTCCGTTTGTGCCGTATTTTACGAGACCACTATAATGAATATATTTGGGGATCATGTCATGTGTAATTCCTTCAGGATAGTCAGGAGCATCTGTTTTTCTGGCTCGTTTTGTGCCTTCTTTGATACCGTTTGAGTTCTGTTCTTGTTCTTTTCTGGTTGCAACACGTAAATTATTGTATGTATTATTTAATGGGTCTTGGTCAATATGGTCAACACTAATGGTGTTTGTTCCCTTGCCGTTTCCATAACAACCTGTAATAATTTGGTGAATGAATAATCCACATCCATTTGAATAAGTCCCAATATATCCATTTTCATGTTTATAAAAAGTGAGTTTTTTATTGTTATTATGTTCTTTTTCAAAATCTAAGATTTTTTGATATGAAGTTGAACATAACTTACATAATGTATCCTTTTCACAGTAGATGAGTAAATAGTCTTGACTATTTTCGTTAATTCTCCATATAGGATTTTTCATTGAATAAGCATTTTTACCTTTTTTATTGATATGTCCATTTAGATAAGAAATAACATTATATTTCTGTTTAATTATTTCGTGATACTTATGAAATATTTCAACGTTAGAACTACGTAGATCATATGTATCACCATTTTTAAAAATATAGTTTATATTTTCGGGAGAATAATTGAAAATATGTTCAAGATAACTTACCTGTTGTTGGTTTCGCATATAAAACGGAAACTGTTTCTCGGAAGTGTATCGTGTAAATGTTCTATCATAATTAATGATAGAAAATAAATCTTCAAAATCCATTAATACTGTTTTGTCATTAAATTTAATTTTTCCACACTGCATAGTGCTATCAAATCCATACTCTACCGTGTAGTTCATATTATACTATATATAATATGAATGTCTTTAAGTATTTATTTTAATTAAGTGAATAATCAGTTAATTTAGTTGGAATATGCTAATCCGCCCATACCGCTCATAACACGAAGAACGTTGTAGTTGGTGGCGTAGACACGGACCTTGGCAGTGTTGGTTCCAGCGACGGTGGCGTTGGAAAGAACAAGCTGAAGGGTGGCGTTGTCAATACGGGAGAAGTTGCAGGTTCCAGAAGGCTGGTGCTCCTCAGGGCGAAGAGCGAAGGAGTAGCAGTTGATACCAGCATCGGGGGCACGAGTGTGGGCCTGGTAGGGCTGCACAACATCGAAGTAGGAACCCTCACGCTCGGAGAAGCGGTCTTGGCCGTTGAGCTGAAGCTTGGCAACAACGACGGGGTTCTGTCCCCAGCAATGCATGTCAAGAGAAGACTCGGCAAGGACGAAAGAACCAGCGTCAGAGACAGCAGAGTTGACGTTACCGGCAGCAGGGTTCTGGTCAAGAGTCATCTGTTGTCCGTTGTGGGAAAGGGTGGCGGCGTTCAAGGCGTTGGCATCAGCGAATGCGTTGTTCTTGATGAAAGCATCACCGTCACGGTCTCCGGGAAGACCCTTGATACCCCAGTCAGATCCGAATGCGTGGAGAGCGTTGGGAAGAGCATCAACAGCGTCGGTGTAGTTGAAAGGTTGGGCACCGAGGAGCTTGAAGAGGGTAGAGTCACAGATGAGGGAAGAGCAGTAGTCAACGTTAGCATCAGGCTGCACAACCCAGATGAGCTCCTTCACGGGGTGGTTGAAGTTGAGCTTGATCTTGTTGGAGGAGGAACCCACAGACTCGTCGCCAGTGAACTGGAGCTGAGTGATGAGATACTCGTGGGGGTTCTGTGCGAATCTACGGCGCTCATCGGTATCAAGGAACACGTAGTCAACATAGAGGGAAGCAGCAACCAAGGATTGGTTGTATGCGATGGTGGCGGTCTTGGCCACCTTGGCACCATCACCGCAGGTGAGGGAGGTGACAGCCCAGAGGCACTCGTCAATGGGGCGAAGATCAAGGTTGATCTTGACCTCGTGGTATTGAAGAGCGATCAAGGGAAGGGCAAGACCGGGGTTGGTACAGTACCAGAATTGAAGGGGAATGTAAAGGGTAGTCTCGGGGAGGGCTTTACGGGGAGCACACACTTGGCGAGGAGCATTGGCGTCACAGGGACCGTCAATGTCAGCGAATGCGGGGTCGGTGATGAAGGTAAGACCGGTGGTGTTACCAATCATCTTGAAGTAGGCAGACTCCTGGGCAGAGCTCATGGTGAGTTGGTTCCAGATGTGCATCCAGTCACCGTATTGACGGTCGATGCGTTGGCCACCAATCTCAACCTCCACTTGGGAGATGAGCTGCTCTCCAGGGAAATCTAACCAACGGGCGAACACCTCTGAAACAGCGGCGGTACCCATGTTCTGGTTAATCTCGGGAAGAGTCACCTGAAGGTAAGTGCGATAAGCAAGATCACCATTGCGGCTGATTGTGCAGGTTACACGGCGGCCGAAATCGGCTTGTCCGTTGAAAGTCTGCTCAATAGACTCAATAGCAAAGTTAGTATATCTGCGGTAAGTCACCTTCCAGAAGGTGATCTGAGGATTGCCTGTTAAATAAACGTCTTGTGCGCCGTAAGCGACTAGTTGCATTAAACCTCCGCCCATGATTATACTATCCCTAAAGATAAAAATTTTTTCTCCTGACGCTAATTAATCCTTATTTTTATTTAAAACTAAGTTGGCTTTTATGAAGTCAGACAGATAACTTTCCGTAAAGACTTCTTTGCGTCCACCGTGTGATTGTGTAAAAATATACTTATCTTTTTTTTTTGAAACAGTCCATCCATCATTAATTGCATTAAATATAAAGTTCATTTTTGTAAATATTTTTTTATCAATTTTAATATTTTCTCCTAATGTGCATTTAATATCCATAATGTGTTCTATATTGAATAAACAACATTATATCCTCAAAATACTGTATTAGACAATATAATTAAATTGTTTATCTAAAATAATAAATAAAGTGAATTTGTTTATTGTATATACAAAGTATCTTTTATAAATAATGCCATCTTTTAAACCAAAAACAACAAAAAAAATAACAGTTGATAAAAAGAGTACAATTACTTTAGATGGTAAACATAGTGAACATATTGAAGAGTTTACTAAAGATGAAAAAATAATTGAAAATCTTGTGAGTGAAAAAGAAGAATTATCAGAAAAACTTAGAAAACATCATGTTCCAAAAAGTGGTGCAAAATTAGATCAACACCTTGAAAGAACTGATAGAATACATGAAGTAAAAAAGGAGGTTAAAAAACTAAAAAAGAAGAAGATGGATTACATGTTAGATAATTCAAAGCTTATATTTGGATACTTTGAGAATAAAAAAAAGATATCTGAAGGAGATACAGATATAAATAATACAAGTACAAAGTTAAATAGTTTCTTTAAAATAAATGAAAAAGAAGAAGATAATGTTCGTAATGCAGAAAAGAATAACTCTAATTTGATTCAAGAATATTTATCTAATGTTGACAGGTCATTTTTGGATGTAGGAAAATATGTATATTCTACTGATATATGTCAAAGATGTGAACATGGCGAACTTATTCCAATTGAGGATGAGGGTGTTCTAATATGTAATAATTGTCATAATAGTGTGAGGTATCTTATTGAAAATGATAAACCATCTTACAAAGAACCGCCTAAGGAAGTATGTTTTTATGCTTATAAGAAGATTAATCATTTCAAAGAGATTTTATCACAATTTCAAGGAAAGGAAACCACGCAGATTCCACCAAAAGTAATTGATGAATTAAAACTTCAAATTAAAAAAGAAAGAATAGATTTATCGGATTTATCTTATTATAAATGTAAAGACCTGTTAAAAAAGCTTGGTTATAATAAATATTATGAGCATATTAATTTCATTAAAAATAAGCTTGGTATAAAACCTGTTGTTATTAGTCAAGAATTAGAAGAGATATTATGTAATTTTTTTATGGAGATACAATATCCTTACGCAAAACATTGTCCTGATTATAGGGTAAACTTTTTGCATTATTACTATGTTTTATATAAGTTATTTGAGTTATTGGATCAAACTGAATATTTAGTTCATATTCCAATGTTAAAAGATCGTGAAAAACTTATTGAACAAGATACAATATGGAAAAATATTTGTGAAGAACTTGATTGGGAATTTATGGCAACAATATAATATCAAATAAGTAATAATTCATATTTGAATTATTATTTATTAATTAATGGCTAAATTATTAGTTATTATCATGCTAAACTGTTAGATAATACTTACATACCTCCTGGGAAACCAACAAGGTTAGCACCAATACCAAATCCTGCACCAGAGCGGCTGGTTACACCCATAGTAGGGACATAGGTATCCAAAATGCTGAAGGTAGCAGCGGCGGTAAGAGCAAGAAGAGCAATCTCTTCCATGTTCAATGAACGTTTGGGGATGGCATATGCAGCGATAGCAACCATCATACCTTCAACGAGGTACTTAATGACGCGTTTAATCAATTCAGCCAAGTCGAGCATTTCAATTATAATAAATGGTGAGAAAAAATAATAACAATTATGCTAAATTAATGCATTATTTTTAAGAGGTAGTAATCTTGCTAAAACAACTTAAATATAATATGTCTAAATAAGTATATTGTAAGCGTAGGATGAGTGATACAACTGGGTTTACTAAACGATTAAATAGTGATGGTTCTGATAATAAGAAGTATGTAGATGTGCTAGACGAAGATAAGCCAATCGCTAATCAAAAGTTTTCGTGTGTTTCTTTTGTATCTCCTGAAAATATTCTAAAAGATAAGAATGTATATTTTTTTAATGAGTTTTTAAAAAATTATCAATTATCTAAGAGTATGGAAAAATATCATCAATTCCTTAATTTCATAGCATTTAAATATAGCATGAACGGGGATACTTTGTTGGAGGATTTTAAAGAGTTTGCAAAAGATGAGATTGATGTTCTTAAAGAAGGTGATGTAGAAGACGATTATAGAAACTTTTTAGATACAAAAGAAGATGAACTTCAAGAAGAGTTTAATAGAAGTCATAATTTTCAAACATCTGTTCGTGGTTTAAAGATTCGTGGTTCATATCCTACACAAGAAGAAGCAGAACTTCGTTGTAAGATGTTGCGAGAAGTTGACCCTCACCATGATGTATTTGTTGGCCCAGTAGGTATGTGGATGCCTTGGGAACCTCAAGCATATAAGACTGGTCGTGTTGAATATATGGAAGATGAACTTAATCAGTTGATGCACGAAAAAAATAAGAATCAAGAAGTTGCTAAAGCCACATTTGAAAAACGTGTAAAGGAGACAACTCGTGCTGCAATTGAAAAGAATATTGAAAATGCACAGGCAAATAATATTGTTCTTACCCAAGATGTTGATGATGAGGGAAATCTTATTAATGTTGGTAGTAATACACAAGAAACTGCTCTTTCTAAGAATGATAATGTTTCTGTTGCAGATATTCGCTCTGAATTATTTGAAGGTTCAGATATTGTTACATCAACTGATACGGATAAAGGTCTTGGACAAGTGTTAAAATCTATGGAAAATGCCAAAATGAAAGAGAAGGGAGATTAATCATTATATTTATTTCATATGTATGTTATTATATACATATGAATTTGTATCATCAAAGAAAAATACAATATATACATTTTAAGAATTATTTATATATGTTTTTTTACATCACCCCATTCTGCAAATGCAATTTCTGATGCACCTGAAAGTGACATATGAATTCCATATGTTCTAAAATAATTATATGCATCCATTTCAACTTCATTTTCATCATAGCATACAAGTAAACTATCATAAGTATCTTCAACATATTCATAATCAGCTAATTTTCCATATTCATTTGAGTTCCATTCATTCCATGAACATAAGTCTGCTAGTGCATATAATCCATCTAGATTATTACATTTAACCCTTGTGCATGGTTTTAACTGTGCACAAAACTTTTTTCTTATGAATACCGCAACATTATTAAGAGCATCACAATCTAAATGATTATATTCGTAATGTTCATCTGGAGCATCTTCACCATTTTCACTTGGTGGTAAATCTTCACAAGCTACACAATTATCTTCATCCTCTTCTAATATTGCGGTATAGTAGCAATAAAATACGTACCATTCTGTATCTTCGTAATCTGAGTCACTTTCAGTGCTGGCATATGAATCAGATTCCTGTTCAATTGTGTATTCATCTTCATTTTTGTCATCACAAGTTGCTGTTCGTGCGATATGCGAATGTTCATAATTAATAATACGAAGAGTATTAGTGTCATTATGTGCAGGATGAATGTTATTAATATCAGTGTGTGCACTAACAATAACATTGCAAGCCTCGATATCGTCATCCGAATATATTGAATAATCATCTTTATCATTTTCTTGTTCGTGATTGCTCATTGTTTATAATACATATAGTGTATTATAAATAATTATAATCAATTTGTATTACACCTTTGAACATTTAAAACGCCGACTTAATCTAGATAGTTTTTAAAATTATTAGGCGATAATCTAATATAATAATTATCATAAGTACTCATATATAATCTTTTTGGATGACAGTCAGGATCGAAACAAGGTATAATATCTTCGTAATTTAAATTTAATATTGTTTTTATTAATGGTAAAATAGGTATAGTCCAAGCTGTCATTTCTATATCCTTTATTTTTGGTTCATTTAAAAAATCTAAATCTTTTGCAGGTAATTCATGATTAAGAATTTGTTTAACTAATTGTCTAAAAATTTCATAAAAAAATATATTAGTTGGATGGAATGGATCAAAAAATAATAGATTATTGTTATAATTTAATTTAAAAAAATTATACATTTTAACATCTGATTTTTCATCTAATATTTTAATTTTTTCTACTTCACTTTCAAAAAACTTAATTAAATCTTTCTCATCTATTTGTATATTATTGATAAAATTTATGACCTCTTTTTTGTCGCTTTTATTTTTGATATTAATAAAATCTTTAAATATACCATTTATAGTATGAAAACTATAGTGTCCATATTTAATATATGGTATATAAGTAGATTCATACCAAAATGCTCTTGTTCTATAATAATTAACTCTTATAATTTTACATTCATTCTTTAAATAATTACGAATATGATCAATACTATATTCACTATAATCATAATTTCTGTTCATAGGTTGATAAATAAATATATCGCAGTTATTTAACAATTGTTTATGGTTATTATCTATTCTTGTTTTATGTAAATTTTCATAATTATGAAAAAGTGAAACATTACATTTATCTTTAATAAATGGATGGTTTTCAAACATATTTCTTAATACATGTCCTGCACAATTTGTATAAAATACAATATTCATATTATATATAATATTATATAACTAAAAATCTAATAAAAGACGCATATAATAGGAATGAAAAATATGTAAAACGACCATCAACAAGAAAACGAAAACCTAAAAACTATTTGGATTAAGTCAGCGTTTTAAATGTGCAAAGGTGTAAAATATTTCCTATTACCATTTTGTTTTTTTAACATTAATTTTAGGACCAGCTCCTCTTTTTTTGGAGTTATTTGGGTCATACATTTCATCTTCATCATCAGAATTCATATTTTTGGATATTTCCCAAAACTCTTTTGCACCTAATTTAAAGTTATTGTGTGCATCTGCCTTATACCAAAACACTTGGTCATTTAATTTGTTAGATTTGGAATTATTATTAATAACTAAACATTCATAATTTTCTGTACATTGATCCATGACTTGACAAAAAGATTCTAATGTTGGAAACATACCTGCATAATTTTCATAAATACGTTTTCTGTTTGCAATATAAGGCTCTCTTAATATAAAAACAAAGTCAATATTTGTTCTTAAAGTAGGCGGTATACCTAATGGGTATTGCATTGTAATAATAAGCATTACTTTCCAATGACGACCATTCATGAATAATAATCTCATTAATTTATCTCTTGACCATGTAGCATCATATAAACAATCATCTAATATAACAAATGTTCTTGGATCTATAGTGCTTCTTCGTTTTTGTTCTAGTTCTCTTTTAATTTGTTTTAGAACACCTTTTTGTCTTTTTAGAATATTTTCTATAATTGCAGAACTGTATTCTGTATGAATAAATACTTTAGGAACGAGTTGTCCATAAAATCCATTACCTTCCTCGGTTCCTGCTACAACAACTCCTACAGGTATATCTTGATGATAATATAATAAATCCCTACATAAGAAACTTTTTCCTGTATCACGACGTCCAATAAGAACACAAACAGGTCCTTTAGATTCATCAGGTTTAAAACTTATAGATTTCATATCAAACTTTTTTAGTTCTAGTGTCATATATATATTATACATAAATACTCAATATATGTCTATACAAACGCATATAAAAATAAGTTTAAAAATACATATATTAATATAAGTAATTGATAATGAGTAAGTCTGAGGTGTGTGGAATAAATTATACAAAACGTAAAAATGAACAATTATTTGAAACAATTAAGAAAGAAGAAATAATGGATATGGAACATATTCAAAATTATATCCCTATTTATTCCCGATTTTTTAATTTAACTCCTACAAATTATGAAAATGTAAATCTGGATAATAAATGGTATTTATCTGAAATAAGAACAAAGGAAACAAATAATATTTTCAATTGTGTAATCAATACATCAGGAAAAGAAAGTAAAACTCGTACTGATAATGTATTTTGTAAGATTGTTCCTCTGGTAGATCCATATAAATATATGGTTGGAAAGTTGTTTGATAAAGAAGAGATATTTAATATACCTACATTTGTAAATAATACCGATTCACATGATGCATTACGTGATGTTAATAATAATGGATATGTAGACGGATTATTTGCATATTTTTCTAATATGTTATTAAATAATAATAATTTTGTTCATGGAATAAATCATTATGGTTCATTTATTGGAGTAAAGAGAAACATGTCTGTGAATATTTACGATGATATTGAGTATTTATCTACTTCTAGTTTTTTTAACAAACATAAGAATGTTGATTTTTCTGTTGAAGATTATACCCATTTATTAAATGAAATTATTGATAATGAAGATTGTGTTAAACTCCCTCCTATAATAATTCATAACAATAACACATCAGAAAATGTATTATCTCTACAAGATAAGTCTGAAGATTGTTCTGGATTATTGCAAAATATAAATACTTTAGATGATGGTATATTTGAAGATATATTTGAATCTTCTTTAGAAAGTAGTAACATTTCTAATGAAAATACATTGACTTTAAATGATTTAGCTGATACGGATTTGGAACTAATAGATGTGATAACTTCTGGAGATACAATGAAATTAGATAATAAAAGTATTTGTTCATCATCAAGTTGTTCATCACGAACATCACATACTTCCAGTTGTAATAGCAATGATGATGAATCTTGTGATAATAGTGATGAAACCGAATGGAGCGATGAATCATCAAGTGATGAAAGTGATGAAATATTAACAGCGGTTATACCACGTTTTCCTGTAGAACTTATTTTTATGGAGAAGCTAGAATATACATTAGATACAATAATGATAGATGACGAAGACAAACTTAATGATGAAGAATGGTTATCTATTTTAATGCAAGTTATTATGACTCTTATTGTATATCAAAATGTATTTTCTTTTACACATAATGATTTACATACAAATAATATTATGTTTGTGAATACTAATAAACAATTTTTGTACTACAAGTATCAAGGAGTATATTATAAAGTACCTACATTTGGAAGAATTGCAAAAATTATAGATTTTGGAAGGAGTATTTATAAGTATAATGGGGTTGTAATGTGTAGTGATAGTTTTAAACCTGGTGAAGATGCAGCAACACAATATAATACTGAACCATATTTTAATCCATCTAAACCAAGATTAGAGCCAAATATGAGTTTTGATCTATGTAGGTTGGCGTGTTCTATATATGACGAGCTTATTGAAGATCCAGATGATATTGGAGATAGTGTAGTAGCTAAGATTATCAACGAATGGTGTACGGATGATAGTGGACGAAATGTGATGTATAAAAAAAATGGAGATGAACGTTATCCATCATTTAAATTGTACAAAATGATAGCACGAATTGTTCATAATCACACCCCTGATAATCAGTTACAACGTCCTGAGTTTTCCCAATATTCTATAAGTAAAAGTCAAATAGGAAATAAAGTTATGAAACATGTTATGAATATTGATTCTATGCCAAACTTAAAAAATGCATCTTCATGATTATTAATGTAATAAATTGAAAGTATAATTACATATATAGTAATATGTAATTATGAATATACAATGACGGCTTATATAAGCATAACTAATTATTTGGATAATGAACAACCTATTAGACGGAGTAAAAGTAGGAATGAATATAATTATAAAAACTATGTATTTGAAGAAGAGTGCGATAATACATGTAGTATATGTATAAACGATAATATATATGGACAATGTGATAAATGTGGAGACTCAGTATGTAATTCTGATGGAAACTGTTGTTTAATATTTCCACATTATGGAAATAGTGAATATCTTATATGTAAGAATTGTATAACTAATATAGAAAAATGTTTAAAACCATATATTGAAGAATTGGCTATTTTAAAGAACAGAATAAAAAGGGGAGCTACATATAAACAACAAAGTCCGCGCTCAGATAGGTCAAGTGTTAGTTCAATATCATCAGATTCAATGAAATCTAATGATACATTATGAATTATACTAATGTGTAAATATATTGTGTATTTTGTTTATTTTTTGTAATATTTATATTTAAAATGAAGGATTATCTGTAAATACTTGTGCTGCAGATGATCCCTTCATTGATTCAACAACTGTTCCAGTAGTATCAGCTATAGCATCTAAATCTAATTGTTCATATAAAAACATTCCACACATTACACTAACAAACACAAGTGCTGTTGATTTTAATGCTATTCTTGGTTCAAATGTTTCTTTTTTCACAAATTTCTTTTCAATATATTGTGTAAGTGCATATACAATTGCCGAGCAGATTGCTAATATGAAGTTATTCATTTATTGTAATATATCATATAAGTTTATGATATATAACGCAAACAAGTAATTATACAAATTATTTAACACCTATTATTATGCAAGTATTTCAACATCATTCATAAGTAGATTTGAGTCTAAACTTATATTGGGTGCATCTATATTATGAACGTCCAAATCATCAAGTTTAACCGACTCTGTAGAAATAGTTAGTTTATCTTCGTCTGCTTCATCCTCTGCTTCTTCTTGTTTTCTTATTTCGTTTCGCACACGACTAATTTCCTCTAATCTATTAATATCTTTTGGTGCTTCAATTGAATATTCATTTTTATTTGTATCTACTGCAGTATCTATATCATTAAATGATAAAGAACTAGGCACAGAAATAGCGTTATTTTCTTCTGTTATAATATCTTCTTTAGTAACTTGCAATTCTTTATTTTCTTCGGTTGATTCTCCACCTGCTTCTTGTGTGGTTTCTTCTTTTACTTCTGGTTCAGGTTGAGGAACTGGAGTGATATCTTCTTCCTTTACTTCTTCAACAATATCTTCTTCAGTGGTTTCATCTAAATAACATCTTAGTATAGTCTGAACAGGAATACTATCACGAACAGTATTCAAAATACATTCTTGAACAATAATTTCAAGCTCACGATTATTTTTCTGTTTTTGAAGAGGAGGTATATTTATATCAAACAAGTATACGTTCTTATATACTTGTCTTGCAGTATTGATATATACTTTATGTATAAAATCATTTACATTCATAATATTCATGTCTACTTTTTTAGCCTTTTGACCAACTCTTACAGCAGTTAATATTTTTAGTTGTATAACATGAACACAAGTAATTAAATCTTCTAAATATTGACATCCACTTTTTTCTATAATACGATTTGTTTCAGTTGTAACAATTTCATTACTCCACTTGGGAATACGAGAGATAAAGTTTTGAAATGTCATTAAATACTTATCCATTTCATCATTATCACGGCATAATTTTACAGATTCTTCTAAAATAGAACGAAATCCTTCAATGATATGTGGGGTTAAAATAGTTAGTAAACGTGCACCCCACTCATTTTTTGATTCGTGTAGTCCACTTGTTGTAAAATCATCCATTTACATAAGTAAAATATTTTCTAAATCATCATTTGAACACAAAAGAAATGAATTTAAAATAAACATCATTGCAAGAGATTCACTTCTATATTCACGGCGTGTCTGGTTAAAATGAAATAATATATTATACTTTTTATTATTATCAATGTCAAATGGATTTTTATTTTCAAAGTATGTTATAATATCCATAGTATGATAACCTTTATTATATAATGAAGTAACACAGTCCCTAACATTTTCAAGTGTTACGTTATTGTGCAGTTTATTTATAATCCGTTTTATTGCTGTGTTTCTGGATTTATTCCTATCTGCATAACCATCTGATGTTTCAATATTATATTTATACATATTTGTTAGTTGTCCATCAATAATAGGTTCAGGAACATATATTTCACAAAATCTGGATAAAATAGGTTTTAATAATTGATATTTATCTTCCACTACAATAAAAAATCTGGTAGTATGACTAAATACTTCAATACATCTTCTAAGTGCAGATTGTGCATCAATTGTAAGTTTATCAGCGTTTAATAGAATAATACTTTTTAAAAAGTTCCCACCATGTGTATTTATATGTGTTTTTGCAAAATGTTTTAAATCTTCACGAATAAATTTAATACCCTTTCCTTGAGCACAATTTACATACATAACATAATCTTTTATAGTATCCTTGTTATCATTATACATAAGATTTATAAACTTATTTAATAATGTTCGTTTTCCTGACCCAGATGAACCATGAAAAATAATATTAGGAATTGTACACGTATGAATAAACATATTCAACCGAGCAAGAATATCAGAATGTATATCCAAGTTCATTGAAATTAATATATTATATATTATACTAATTACAATACATCATTTATATAGTTATTACGCAATATTAATTGAAATAAGGAATTAATATTTATAATTAAAATTTTAACGCATTTTAGAGTTTTTTGTTTTATTTCTTTTGTTTCTTTTAGATTTTCTAAGTTTTTTCTTTGAACTTCTGATCTTTCTTTTAGATTTTCTGTTCTTGTAAGATTTTTTCTGTGTTCTTTTATTCTTTTTACCACCTGATGTATTTTCACTTCCATCACGACTTGTTCGTCCTGATAATGTATCTGTAATAACAGCTCCTTGTTTATTTAACTCAAAAGGTTCAAACTTAATTTTTCCTGTCATTGGTTTACTATTTTCTAGACGTTCTCCCCATTGTTCAAAGTTTAAAGGAGGTGGAGGCATTGCTCTACTTCTACGCACTTTATTAATTGAACGTTTTCTTTCCTCTTTTGGTGTACCGTGTGGACTAACATCACCGTGTGCAGAGTCAAAACTAAAATCATCAAGATCATTGTTTGGTATGTATTTTCTTT
>Ga0315315_10002548_pt1 | contig 16721 bp, 9 predicted proteins | sample M140m3416metaG_FD_203699 | JGI IMG/M metagenome (GOLD analysis project Ga0315315, IMG submission 203699) | Ammonia-oxidizing marine archaeal communities from Monterey Bay, California, United States - M1 40m 3416 | ecosystem: Environmental > Aquatic > Marine > Intertidal zone | place: USA... | reverse complement strand
GAACTGTCTGTGTCGTCGCAGTCGGTCTGAAGGCCCACATAGCCAAGCGGTGCTGTGCACCCGGGAGCTGTCACAAGCGGGTCGCCAAATGTGTCGCCGTCCTTGTCCTCGAACCACAGCGGAGCATCGAAAGCCGTGGCCTCATTGCTCTCGCCATTACAGTTCTCATCGATACCACCCTCGTCGCACATCTCGAGCGCGTCTGGGTGAATTGAAGGGTCTTTATCGTTGCAGTCTTCGGTCTCAGGAAAACCATCCTGATCAGAGTCCAGGTATGGCGAAAGCTGGCGTTCTTCGCCGCTATCTTTTGCACATCCAGCCACAACAAGACCAAGTAAAATGACGCTCTTACGCATAAAAGTTCTCCATTTACCGCGAGGGTAGACCCCGGGAACTTACCCCCAAAACGTCTTTACCGCGAGCCCCACGGTAAGGAATTCGCTAATAGGGTGTAAATCTACGTGGTCCGGTGTATGGTGTCCCGGATTCAACTGAGGCAGAACGATGAACCGATCTTGGAATCAAGGTACAGCGCGCACAACTCGACTCACTCTGTGCAGTCTAATGGCGCTCGGCCTGAGCATCTCAACGAATGTAAACGCTCAAGGCTACTCAACAGACCTCGAGCTGGTGCGACCCGTTTTCTCGCACAAGGGTCTACCCGGTATCGATACGCCGGTCATGGCTGCCCAGCCGACACTGCGTACAGGCTTCATCTACCAGTATGAGCGTGACCCGCTGATCTTGTACCAATTCGGTGCAGAGGTTGGTGGTGACGGCGGCGGCGCAGTCGTCAAGGACCGGCACGCGATGGCTCTGGGCATCTCGTACGACTTCACACCTGCAGTCGGTGCCCGCCTCATTCTCCCCTTCGCAATGCACGCAGGCTCGGACATTCCCGAGCTTGAGTCAGACGGCTTCGGGCTCGAGGATCTCTCGCTCGGTGTGCGTTTCCGCGCGCTGCAGGTCGGCGGCCTTAGCCTCGGTGCACGTGCGGACTTTACGGCCCCTGTGGGTACCAAGGAATCCTTCCACGGTGAAGAGGGCCTCCGCACAGGTGCTGGCCTCCTGGCCATGTTCGAGTCCGGCCCGCTCTCTGTGCTCTTTGACACCAACGTCATGACGCGCAGCAGGACTGAACTGGCTGAAGACTGGACCAACTCCACACAGCTCGCAATGAATGCCGGTGTTCGCTACTGGGTCCTCCCCGACCGCCTCGCTGTCTGGGTCTCTGAGATCTCCCGCGGCGGCTTCAACAATTTCTGGGCCGGTGGTGCTGAGAATGCAGTCGAGACCCTCGGCGGTGTCGAGTACAAGCCCGTCAACTACCTCACCCTTCACCTCGGTGGTGGTGCGGGTATGGCCGACGGTACAGGCGGCACATCTCAGCGCATCCTGATGTCCGCGAAGTTCATCCCGATTCCACCACCACGCCCCGACTTTGTGGTCGAGGCCGAAGAGGAACTCAAGACCGAGCCTACGCTTGAGGTCGCCATTGAGGAATTCCTCACTGTCGAGAAGAAGTGGAAGGAAGGCGAGCTTGCCCGCGTCGAAGACGAGGCCATCGTCATCCGGGATCCAATCCAGTTCGAGTTCAATACAGCGAACATCCTGCCTGATTCTCTGCCGACGCTCCACTACGTAGCGAAGCTGATGAATGAGAACGCCCGAATCGGTCACGTGGTCATCGAAGGTCACGCATCTGAGGAAGGAACCTACATCTACAACTACGACCTCTCGATTCGTCGAGCACGCTCGATCTGGGAGGAAGTCATCACCGGTGGTGTCCACCCAGCACGCCTCTCTTACCGCGGCATGGGTGAGGTTGCGCCCCGCAAGACGGGCGACGACGAGGCCGCACTGGCGAAGAATCGCCGTGTCGACTTCCACATCATCCACCGCTACAGCGAGCTCGACGTCCTTCCAGAATACCCAGAAGACATCAAGCTTCCTTGGAGTGGTCAGGCCGCGAAGGTCAAGACGCCTGAGGACATCGCTCGGAAGATGGCTGAAGACAAGATGCGTGCCCGCCAGCAGCGCGACGTCGAGGGTCTGAACCAAGAGTCCAATACCGAGTCCATCCCTGTACCCGTACCCGCCCCCGTCCCCGACGAGGAAGTACCGGAGCGCATGGAGGAATCCGATGATGCGGAAGCACCAGAGGATCCGGGCGAGGATCCGGTAGAGACAGAGGAATAATACTCAGCTAAAGTTGAAAGGCTCCGGTCCCAGCGCTGCACTCCCTTTGGCGAGTTCAGACTTTGGGGCCGGACACCCAAGCAAGGGAAGTGAATATGCTCACTACATTCGTCGCCATCGTTCTCGGTCTGAGTTCAGCTCCCGCGCATGCGCAGTGCTACAACCGACTCACGCAAGACCTCAACTGCAATGCAGTAGACGCAACTGACGAGGTCGCAGTCGATCTTGCAGACCCCATCTGCGCCTCCAAGCTCGACGAGTTTGACAACCCATGGCCCAATGCTGACTACTACGTCGAGTATTTCGCTTTCGGCTGTGAGTACTTGACCGCAGAGATGGACGCGGACGGCGACGGACTCTCCTACGGCACCATCGAGTTCACGGACACCGACGGACTTCCCTCGACAACAATCGCGCTCGGCTGCGACAACTGTCCTGAGGACCCGAACAACGACCAGTCTGATCTTGACTGCGACACCATCGGCGATGTCTGTGACAACTGCCCTGAGGTAGAAAACCCGAAACAAGAGCAGTCCGATGGTGATTCCTTCGGCGATCACTGCGACAACTGCGTCTATGTGACCAACCCCAACCAAGCCGACCAGGACGAAGATGGCTGGGGAGACGAGTGCGACAACTGCTCGGCCGTCTCAAACCCCGACCAAGCTGACACCGACATGGACGGCGTCGGCGACCTGTGCGACAACGCACCCTCTCACTCCAACCCAGCTCAGACCGACTCTGATGCGGACGGCATCGGAGATGTGGTCGACAACTGCTGGGACACGGTCAACCCGTATGTGCTCGACGACGCGGGCGACCTCGTGCAGCTCGACATGGACTATGACCAGATCGGTGATGAGTGCGACAACTGCATTGATGTGCGCAACACCTCCCAAGATGACCGGGACTCTGATGGCCTCGGCGACGCCTGCGATGTCTGTCCGAATGGCTATGATGCCCTCCAGACCGACTCTGATGGCGATGGTGTAGGCGACGCCTGCGATGTCTGCCCCACACTGAGAAACCCGACCCAGGTCGACTCTGATGGCGATGGAGTCGGTGATGCCTGCGATAACTGCTACGTCATCTACGACCCCGGGCAGCAAGACCGAGACGGCGACGGACTCGGCGATGTCTGTGACAACTGCCCAGTCCTGTACAACCTCGACCAGGCCGACAGCGACAACGACGGCATGGGAGATGTCTGTGACGGTGTCCGAGAGCTCCGCGGCGGCAGCTCACGCTGCGCCTCCGTCAGTCCTGCTTCGGGCGGCCTACTCCTTATCTGCTCGGCCTTCATTGGTCTGATCACCCGCCGTCGCGACGACAGCTAAGAGGACCCTATGATGAAAATGTTTTTGGCCCTCGCACTGCTTGCGATTCCCGTTGACGCTGCCGCTCAGGATGATGAGGGCTGCTACAACCGGCTGACACAAGACCTCAACTGCAACGTCATCGACGAGACTGACGAGGTCCCAGTCGACCTCGACGACCCGCTCTGTGTGAGCAACGTCGACGCCTTCGGCAACCCATACCCGAATGCTGACTACTACCTTGAGTACTTCGCTTTCGGCTGCCAATACCTCATCGCTGATCTCGATCTGGACGGCGACGGCTTCTCCGCTGGTAAGGTCTACATCTACGACACCGATGGCCTCCCCTCGACGACACGTACGCTTAAGTGCGACAACTGCGAGGGCTTCCCCAACCCTGACCAGTCCGACATGGACTGTGATGGCTTCGGCGATGTCTGCGATAACTGCCCTGAGATCGCAAACGAGGCGCAGGAGGACGAAGACAAGGACGGCTTCGGCGACTACTGCGACAACTGCTGGGATGTCTCAAACCCAAACCAAGCTGACCAGGACAACGACAACGACGGCGACGTCTGCGACAACTGTCCCACCGTCCTCAACCCTGGCCAAGACGACCAGGACCAAGACGGCTTCGGCGATGCCTGTGACAACTGCCCTCGGGTCGGAAACATCAGTCAGGTAGACTCCGACGGCGACTCTGTCGGCGATATCTGCGACAACTGCCTGGAGATCTCGAACGGCGAGCAAGCCGATGAAGACTTGGATGGAACGGGCGATGTCTGCGACAACTGCCCTAACGAGCCCAACCAGTCCCAGAAGGATGCAGACCACGACAACACAGGTGACACCTGTGACAACTGTCTCGTCGACTACAACCCTGACCAGCTCGACACCGACGGTGACGGCGTGGGCGACGTCTGTGACGGCTGCCCAGACGATGCAGACCCAGACCAACTGGATACTGACGGCGACGGTGTAGGCGATATCTGTGACACCTGCACCATCAACGCTGACATCAGCAACCGCGACCGCGACGGTGATGGCCACGGTGATGCCTGCGACAACTGCCCAGCTGATGCCAATGTGGATCAGGCTGACAAAGACCAGAACGGTGTCGGCGACATCTGTGATGGTGGCCGTAAGCTCCGCGGAGCAGGCTCACGCTGCTCTGCAGTCAGCCCCGCATCTGGTGGCCTCCTCGTTGTTGGTTTGGCGCTGATGGGCTTGGCCCGTCGTCGCCGCACAAGCTGATCTTCGTTAGACAGCGCTGATGCAAGAACTTCAAGACCTATTTATCGGCATTGCCGGAATGATCGGTGCGGGAAAATCTACCCTCGCACGGTCACTCGGTGAGCACCTTGATCTGCCCGTCTACTACGAGCCAGTTCAAGACAACGCCTACCTCGCCGACTTCTATCGCGACACCAAGCGCTACAGCTTCGCGACGCAGATCTATCTCCTGAACCGCCGCTTTCAGCAGCATCAAGAGATCATCTGGCGTGGCGGTGGCGGTGTTCAGGACCGCACCATCTATGAGGACTCGGTCTTCGCCAAGATGCTGGTCAAGCTCGATCTCATGGACAAGCGAGACTACGACACGTACCTCCATCTGTTCCGACACATGTCCAACTTCATGTGCCGCCCGAGCGTAATCATCTACCTTGATGTAAAGCCTGAGCGCTCTATGGAGCGTATCGAGGAGCGCAGCAGGGACGTTGAGTCTGGAATCACACTCGAGTACCTCAAGGCGCTGTACCAGGGCTACGAGGAGTTCGTCGCACAGATCTCCAGGACGATTCCCGTCATTCGTGTCGACTGGGACCGATTCCGCAGCGTCGATGACATCGCTGCAAGAATCCAAGAGGAGTACATGCGCGGCAGCTTCCTCCGTGAAGTCAGCTGGGAGCCGACCCGAGGCTGACTCAGTCGCGCTCTGCCTTCCGCTCACGACCGAGCAAGTCACGCAGTGCTTCTGGAACTGGCTTGCTCTCGTAGAGCATCTTGTAGACTTCCTCTGTGATCGGCATGTCTACTTTTGACTCTCGTCCGAGGTTGCGCGCACTGCGCGTCGTGCTCACACCCTCCGCGACCTGGCCCAGCTCAGCAAGGATCTCGTCCAGAGTTTTACCCTTACCGAGACCCAAACCAACGCGCCGATTTCGACTGAGATCTCCTGTGCATGTGAGCACCAGGTCCCCCATGCCCGCGAGCCCCGCCAGCGTGAGCGGGTTGGCTCCACGGCTGACAGCCAGGCGTCCAATCTCTGCGAGGCCACGGGTGATGAGAGCCGCCCGCGCATTGAGTCCTGCACCGATGCCATCTGCAACACCCGTCGCGATGGCGATGACATTCTTGAGTGCTCCCCCAAGCTCAGCACCGATGACGTCATCTGTGTGGTACACCCGGAATGCACCGCCATGGAAGGCATCGGCGACAAGGTGTGCCGCAGACTCATCGTGACTCGCCACCACCACGGCAGTGGGGCGCCCTTCGGCGACCTCACGGGCAAAGCTCGGGCCAGCCAGCGCACAGAGCTTGGGGTGCAGCGCATCAGGAAGGACCTGGAGCATGACGTCGTACATCGTCATCAGGGTGCCGTTCTCGACCCCCTTACTTGCACAGCAGACGACTGCATTCTCTGGGATGAGCGGCGCCGCTACTGTGAGCACATCACGCATAGACTGGCTGGGCACCACAGCGACCACCACCTCTGCACCGTCGAGAACATGACTCAGATCTGCTGAACAGGAGACAGTCTCTGGGAGCTTTATACCAGGTAGATACTTGGCATTCTCACCATCACTCTCTATCAGTGCTGCCGCCTCTGGTGTACGGGCCCACATGCGGACCTCATCACCAGATCGGGCCAGCTGAATTCCTAAGGCCGTGCCCCAACTTCCAGAGCCAATCACTGCGCAGCGCATCATCCCCTCCTCGAGCAGTTCCCCTATCCGCCTGAGGCACGATTGACCCTACTCAGCCTCTTCCCAGTGCTCAAAGAAGTCGACCCGATGTCTATCGGTGCTCGCGCGTCGCGCTCGAGGACGCGCCCACTCTCTGAGCTGCTTGATGTGATCATCCATCGTCACGGCAAGTGGAACGGTGTCCCTGGCAGCCTCGATCAAGTCCTCGATACAGAGACCTCGACTCTCGGAGAAGGCCTGAAATAGTCCTGAGACCACAACCTGCTCAAGCTCTGCACCAGAAAATCTATCCGTCTCCTCTGCCACCTGAGTCAGATCAAAGGCGTGGGGATCTCGCTCTCTCAGCAAGAGATGGATTTCAAGAATCTGGAGGCGCTCGTGGGCATCCGGGAGGTCGACAAAGAAGATGTCATCAAAGCGACCTTTCCGCATCAACTCTGGGGGAAGCTGCCTGACATCATTGGCCGTCGCGACAACGAAGACTGGGGCCTCCTTCTCCTGCATCCAGGTGAGAAAGGTCCCGAAGGCCTGCCCGCCACCCAGCTCAGCCATGCTCATAAAGCCCTTCTCGAGCTCATCGATCCACAGCACCACAGGGGCCAGGCGCTCAGCCACTCGAATCGTGGCACGTAAACTCTCTTCTTCATTCTTTGCACTGGAAAAGACAGCAGCGACATCCAGTCTCAGCAGCGGCATCTGCCACATGTCGGCGACCGCCTTGGCCATGAGCGACTTTCCGCAACCCTGCACACCGAGCAAGAACAGCCCCTTAGGCTGAGGCAGCCCAAACTGACGTGCTTCATCGGTAAAGCCCCTGCCCCGACTCTCGAGCCAGCCCTTGAGCGCGTCCATTCCGCCGACCTGATCAACACTACCGCCGGCTTCCCAGAACTCGAGATAGCGACTGCGTCGTATGACCTGCCGCTTTTCTTCCACGAGCGTCTTGAGATCGTCTTCAGAGAAGCCAGATCCCGACATCATAATTCGCGCCAAGAGTCTCTTTATTTCACGCTCTGTCAGGCCTAAGCAGCCATCGACAAAGCGCCAGAAGCGCTCTGTCGGAACATCGAGCTTCTGAGCCTTGAGCAGGGCCGCGAGGAGCTTTCCGACACTGTCCCGGTCAGGCAGCGGAATATCAATGACCGTGACCTCTTTCTCGAGCTCATCAGGAACCCGGGCATCGCAGCCAATCAGCAATGCTGCCTGCTGGCGTGAGCCCGCAATTCGCACGAAGTCACGAAGTCGGCGACGCACGAGCGGACCGTCCCACCATGTCGCCGCATCGTGGAGCATCAGGAAGGCCGGTGTGCTCACTTCTTGAAATGCAAGCAGTGCATCCTCGAGTGCACCGGTATGCTCAACTGCACCATCAGGACCAACAAGACCTGTGGTTACGCGCCACTTGAAGACTGGCCGACTCTCCTCTGCTGCGAGGCTATCTAGCGCCCGCTCGACCCGCTCTTCTTCATGACTGACGAGCTGGAGCATCGGGTATCGGGCCCGGATGAGAGTCAGAATTCGGTCCATTACTTGGCGCACGAGAACAGGCTACCACCGATCGTGGCTTGGGGTCAGCATCACAGGATCCGCTATCCTCTCAGACAATGCGAAGTCGTCCAGCCATAGCAATCACAGCAGCACTCGGTGGGGCCCTCTCGATCCTGCTCCTTGCACCAGCACTCGGTGACTGGAGCCAGTCCGCACTGGGGCTACCGTGCGGCCAGGCACCCGACGAACTGTGGCACCTATGGTCGGCAGTAGGCGGACTAGGACCTGAATCAACCCGACTCGGCTTTCCTGGAGCACCCGTCACTTGGCCACTCTCTGCACCCGCTGTGCTGCCAGTCTTCACGGTGCTCGCAAAGCTCTTGGGCGGCGCGGTCTTGGCCTGGAACACCCTTATCGCTGTCGGCATGGCGCTCCTGACCGTGGGTACCATCATGCTCGGACACAGGATCAGCCCGAACAGTCCGCTCATCGCGCGCATCACGCTCACGCTCGCCGTGGTCGGTGCTGCATCATGGTCACCGATGGTCCGTCACCTCGGCATCGGAGTGGTCCCGATGATGACGGTGCCGCTTGCGATCGCGCTGATCGACCGCTGGATTCAGCCTCAGGCCAGCCGCAGCGCAGGTGCGATTGCTGCAGCAGTCACCGCCTTCTCGTGTTTAGGCCACTGGACAACCACAGTGTTCGTCCTCGCCATGATCATCCCAATGATTGTCCTGCAGTGCAGACACCTCGAGGGCAAGGATGTATGGCGTCGCGCCATGCTCGCCGTGGCCCCAGGACTGGCCATGGGCGCTGTGCATATTGCATCCAATAGTTCAGCATCATCCGCACTCTCCATCGATGCCAACATGCTGGGTTCAGCCTGGATCTACCGCCTCGAGGGGGCCCTCCTTCTGCCTGCAACCGCAGCAACATCTCTCCCGGCTCTGGGGATGCTGTTGCTGGCGCTGGCGGGCGTAGCCGCGAGGGCACGGGAGGCCGCAGGGTGGCTGCTTGTCGGCGCCTGGGGCGTGCTTCTCGCAGCAGGCATTGGCCCCGATGGTTTCGAGTCTCTCGCCCCGGCACACCACCTCTCTACACGCCTCCCCCCGCTGGCCGACCTCCTTGGGTGGTGGGGAGTGGCGCCGCTGGTTGCCCTGCCATTCGGAATCACCGCAATGTTTGGCGTCGAGGCGCTTCACAAAGTTCGCCGTGAACGACTTGCGATGGGAGTGCTGATACTCGCCCTGGTTGATCAGACACTGCCCGCAGTGACGACCAGCGGTCGTCAGACCTTCGCTGCCTCACCATCTATCGGCGTCGTCTCAGCCCTCACTGCTCTGCCTCCAGGCGGAGTACTGCAGCTGCCCTTGACCAAGAACAGGTGCGATGTAGAACCTGCACATCGCCTGTGGCAGCGCGCTCATGACAGACCCGTCTCCACACCGCCACCTGGCGGACGGGATGGCGGCACCAGTATTAGCTATCTGGCTCGCCTCTTGGCCAACCAGGCCCTCTCTCCGCACCCAAGAGCCAGCAATGAGAGTCCAATAGATCCGGACGTCTTCCTCTGCGCTAAGTCTGACCTGAAGACCCTGGTCGATCTCGGCTTTTCTGCTGTGGTACTCGACCACACTGCAGGCGCACCAGCCCTTGTCACAGACACCCTCAGGCTGGTTCTGGGACCACCAGCGTTTGCTGATGAAACCGCAGTAGTCTGGCCGCTCACTGAGACAGAGACCGAGAAAAGTCCCCCTGCATGCGCCCTGCCCGCACCCTTGTTCTGAGACTCAGACCAAGTCCGAGAAGCGATCTTGGTGATGATGGAAGACCGAATATCCGATCACCAAGCAGATGACTGAGACGATGACCGAGAGAATGAGCGAGTGCGGATGCGGAAACCGATGATTGAGCATCAATTCTTGCACAACGCCGACCAAGTGAGCGATCGGGTTGAGCTGCAAGAACAGCTTGAAGCGACTGGGATAGACGCTGGCCGGATAAAAAATGGGCGTCATGAACATGCCCAGCAGCAGAACACTCCTGAGCCAGTGAACGGTGTCTCGAAAGTAGATGTTCATCGTGGCCAAGATCAGACCCAAGCCCAGCACAAGAATGGTCTGCACCGCAACGACGAAGGGCACAAGAGCCAAGTGCCAACTCAGTCCATGACCCAGCACAAGCGCCGCGCCGCACAGCACAGAGAGGCGAATCATTTGATTCAGAACAGCGCTCACGATGATGTGGGCAGGAAGCACAATCGCCGGGAAATTGAGCTTCTTGATCAGGTGAGCATGATTGCTGATGGCTGTGGTCGCACCCGTGAGCCCCTCAGCGAAGGCCATCCACGTGACCATTCCCGCAAAGAGAAAGAGCGCATAGTTAGACCAGCCTCCGGCCGGGTGGAACTTGACACCAATCAACACATGAAACACGAATGTGTAAGTACACAATTCGAGCAATGGCGTAATTACAGTCCAGAAAAATCCAATGGTACTGCCCGTGTACCTGTGACGGAGATCCTTCAGGACAAAGGCCCACATCAAGCGACGATGGCGCCACAATTGTGCGAGGCCACCACTGAAGTGCTGCCCATCAATCTCCGTACTGTAGACGGTCTCATGGGCCTGTGTAGGGCGGGTCAACATAGAAGAAGGGTATCCCACGGGCCGCAGAGACGCCGTCGAGAGGTACTATGCTGTAGACGCAACCCACAGATTTCTATGACCAAGCCTCTCTGTAGAACCCGGATCCCGAGCGCAGCAAGTGGAATTGTGCTGGCCTTGATGAGCGTCGGCTGTCAGGAACACAAGGTCACAGCATTTAATTCAAGTCCCGAAGCGACCATCACCAGTCACACCAAGAATGATCACCTCGTCGAGGGGATCGAGACCGCCTTCCGGGGAAGAGTCTCAGATGATGATGACTCCGCTGACCAACTGCTCACAAGCTGGATCATCGGAGACCGCGAGGTCTGTACTGGTCTGACGCCAACGGCCGACGGCGCATCGGTCTGCAATATGACCATGAGTCCTGAGGACATAGACGGCGACGGCGTGCGCGTATCGCTGACGGTGATTGATCCAGGCAACGCCAGCGCCACTGATCACATCGACCTGAGTGCTGTGGCCAACAACCCTCCGGTGGTCAGTATTCTCGAGCCTGCACCCGGTGGCGACGAGAGTCCTCCCCGCTTCTACACGGATCAGCCCATTGATCTGTACGGACATGTGTCTGACGCCGAAGACTTTGCCTCAGATCTGGTCATTACCTGGGAGAGCACTGAGGATGGTGTGCTGCCGGTTGAGGTCAGCGTCGAGGCCGACGGCACCATTCGGAACACCACATTCCTCTCCATGGGCAACCAGACCGTCACCCTTTCAGCGACTGATCTCGGCGGACTCACCACCTCAGATCAGGTACTGATTGAAGTCATCGGCCCCAATCAAGCCCCCAGCTGCAACATCACGATTCCCAGCGACGATGCCGTCTATAGCGAGGGAGAGGCGGTCAGCTTTGCCGGGACAGCCAGCGATCCCAATGAGCCCGCACTCGAGGGTGTCACCGCCCAGTGGGAGAGCGATCGCGACGGTGTACTCAACACGGACCCGCCGAGCAGTGCAGGCCTGATGAGCTTTACGCTTCCCTCACTGACCCCGGGGAATCACTTGATTCAGCTCGTTGTGACCGATGACGGTGAGCTGAGCTGCGTGGACACGCTGAGCCTCTCAGTCAGGGCCAATCCGTACTTTATCGACACCGAGCCCGCCGATGACACCATCATCACGGAGGGCGATTCGGTGGTCATCTCGGCTGTAGTTGATGACATTGAGGACGATCCTGAGGTGCTCATTGTCTCATGGTCATCGAGCCGGGATGGTCTGCTCGGCAGCACGCTCGCAGATGTGCTGGGGCAGGCATCGATCGTTGCTGAGGATCTCTCCGCAGGCGCACACACCATCACGGTGACTGTGACCGATACAGACGGCATGAACGCAGCGGTAAACCAGACCTTAGTCATCAATCAACGACCGACGATTCCCGAGGTATCCCTCTCACCCACCCCGTCATTCACCGGTGAGGACTTGCTCGCTACGATTGATGTCGAGAGTGTTGATCCTGAAGGGTCAGGAGTCTCCTACAGCTTCGTATGGCGTGTAGACGGCGACCTCTCGCTCAGCTCCACGACCGACCTGCTCCCGAGCAGTGCCACCCGAAAGGGTCAAGAGTGGACCATCGAGGTGACCCCGACTGATGGGGAGACCGATGGTCCAACTGCATCTGACAGTCTCATCATTCAGAACACCGTGCCGACACTCACAGGGGCGACCGTGAGTCCCTCCGCGCCGCTGAGTACCGACACCCTCACCTGTAGCCCAGCTGGGGAGTCTGATGCGGACGCAGACGAAGTCACCCTCGCCTTTGTCTGGTCAGTGGACGGAACAGAGATCGACACTGGGTCAGACACCCTCGAGTCTTCAGACTTCACGCCAGGGAGCTTTGTCGCCTGTGAGATCACACCCAGCGATGATGAAGGTACGGGTGACACTGTCAGGTCCGCCGATGTGCGAATCAATGTGCCGCCAGTCGCACACTCCGTTCTGGTGACACCGGCAGCGCCCACAGTTGAGGACACCCTGTCCTGCGAGGTAGGGCTACTGACCGATGGAGACGGCGATGTCGTCACAACAGCCATTCGCTGGTTCATCAATGAGATCGATGTGGGAACCAGCACCGACACCCTGGACTCAAGCTGGTTTGCGAAGGAAGACCTCATCTACTGCGAGGTCACCCCGAGCGATGGCCACGAGGATGGCGCTCCCATCACTTCATCTTCGGTCGAGATTCAGAATGCTGTCCCCGTGCTGACTGGACTGACCGTGATGCCCGCGACGGCCACAACCCACACCGTCCTGACCGCTGTGACGACAAGCAGCGACGCTGACATGGACCCCGTCTCCTTCAGCTACACCTGGACAGTAAATGATACCCCTGTGGCCGAGACCGGTTCCACTCTGAATGGAACCACCTACTTCGACAAAGACGACACTGTCACGGTCACCGTCACGGCGACAGACGGTACTGATACAGCCCCGCCTGCGACCGCTGATCCCGTGATCGTGGACAATACTCCGCCCACTTCACCGACGATAATGATCACGCCGTCTGAGGCTGCAGCTTCAGTAGATGATCTGCTCTGCATCATCGCTGCAGAGAGCACTGACGACGACCTCGATGCCGTCACCTACAGCATCAGCTGGACACGAGATGGGGAGCCCTTCGGGGCCACAATTGACACCACCCTGCCCGGCGACACCATCCCGGGACATGTGACACTCGCGGATGAAGAGTGGACGTGCACTGTGACCGCAACCGACGGCACTGATCATGGACTGGCTGGCGACGCCACTGTTATCCCTGAGTGGCGCTTCAGTGGCTGGGGAGATGAGCCCTTCGCCCTCACCGATGCGGATGCTCACCTGCTCGGCACCAGCGGACTGGGTGAGGTCGGCACACAGCTGGCGTCAGCCGGTGACATCGACGGCGATGGCATGCTCGACCTGCTGGTGGGTGCACCAAAGAACGACGACTTCGCCGGCAATGCGGGCAAGGCCTACTTGGTCCTTGCCAGTGACTTCATCGGAAGCGACACCATCTTGCTGACGAGCGCCCACCGAACCTTTGAAGGTGACGAGGCCTCGGGACGCCTGGGTCAGGCTCTCGCTGGCGGCGGTAATGTTGGAGGCACCGACACCCCAGACATCTTCATCGGCGCCTGGGGCCGGGATCACGTAGAGCCCGACGACGGCACCGTCGCCATCTTCTGGGATGGTGGTCCGTCCAGTCCAGACCCGCTGACGGTCGACGATGCTGATGTCGTCCTTCACGGCGGTACGGACCGTGAGCTTGCAGGGTACGACGTGGCACTCCTGGGTGACATGGACGACGATGGGCTCAATGAGCTGCTGGTGGGTGCTCCTCACAATGACAGTGGCGGCGCTCGGTCTGGTGCAGCCTACCTGGTCATGGGCGCCGATATGTCTGTGAGCGGAACGATTGATCTCGGTGACAAGACCATGTTCTTTGGAGAGTCGGGACTCGATCGGGCGGGCGACCGCGTCCGGGATGCAGGCGACATCGACACAGACGGTATTCCTGATGTCTTGATCGCCGCACCCTTCAATGAGACCGGCGGCAATAAGGCTGGACGCGTGTATGTGATCTACGGCATCGATGCCCTCACCTACTCCACCCTGCTGCTCTCCGATGCAGACATACGGATCGAGGGAGAGGAACCCTTCGACGAGGGCGGTACAGGACTCTCAGCCAACCACGACATCGACGGCGACGGCGCCTCCGATCTCATCATGGGCGCACCCTTTAATGACGCTGGCGATGAAGATGCTGGGCGTGCATACCTGTTCTGGGGAGCCGGTCTGGGGATGACGGAGGTCGTTGATGCTGCAGATGCAGACGTCATCTTCACGTCCACCGAGGAGGACGGCCACCTGGGTCACTCGGTGTCTGCAGCTACAGATGTTGACGCGGACGGCCTGGCTGATGTTCTGATCGGTGTGCCAGGCTCCCATGAAGGTGGAGCCGATGCCGGCGCAGCACTGCTCTTCTTGGGAGAGTTCCTGGTCGGAGGTGGAATGTTTAGCCCTGAGGACGCGAACTACACCTTCTACGGCACGGGAACAAATGACCACGCTGGTCAGACCGTTCTCGGAATGGGTGACATCGACGGTGACGGCTTCGGAGACATCGCGGTCTCAGAGCCGGAGGACACGAGCATCTACGGCTCCGTCAGCGGCGCGGTCCACCTACTCTTCGCGCCCTAATTTCACTGGCGAAATGGGTGCGCACATCATGGTCACGAAGGCCATATCGGGCTCAAGCTCTTCAATCGTCCAGCTCATGGCCTTTGAGATGTCGGGCATACTCGGCACCAAATTGAGAGGATTGAGTCTGCGCTTCATGTTGAAGACGTGATGCGCATAGGCATGATTGCGGGTCACATTGGGCCGCACGATCTGCTGAACTGGGAGAAAGATGGGACTGCGCGCACGGGGTGCGAAGCAATCCATCGCGAAGACAAAGGGGTTGCGACGGCCGACCCGCCCTCGCATCACCTCAGCATAGGCTGGCTTACAGGGCAGATTGTTGACGATGCCGCCTTCCAGCAAGCGCGTGATTCCAGTCTGACCATACAGGGTGTCGAGCAGACGACGCATGCGATCATCCTCTCTGTAGATGTCGTAGTGAATCAAGCCCGGTATCGCACTCGAGAAACCAACGGCGTCGATCACATCGACAGCGCGCGTGTCCTCATCAGCACCGAAGACAATCTCCCTGAGATTATCTGGTGAGCTGGCGAGCTCCTTGAAGATCCCCGCTATCCGACCGACTCGAGCCAGGCGTGAGCGGCGAAAGATACGTCCAGGCCCGGCCATGTCATCGAGGAAGTGCTCGTAGTAGTCGAGATCATGCTTGAGGCCATCGACAGTGACGCCGGTCACAACAACCAACATCGGAAGCTCGAGATCTTGCAGGGTCATCGGCGTACCGTCTTCGAGCTCAAACAGGTGACCGATAGCGGCACGCAGGTAGAGTCTGAGGGTCGCCGGTACGCCATACCGACTGTCGAGATCGAGAACCCTGAAGACCTTCGCCCAGGACAGACTGTTAGCTGCCGCCACCATGGGTGCGAGATCAAAGACCTCAGTCCGAGCCCTGAAGACCCCCATCAGCGCGCCCATGGATGTTCCAGCCACAAGCTCAGGCTGGAGACCGTGGCGATTGAGCAGCGTGTAGCCACCCGGATACCCGTACCCTGAGCCTCCGCCGCCTCCAGCCACGAGGACGAGCTGGCGGGTGCAGATCTCAGCCTCGAGACTCTCTCTGTCGATCTCGCCTTGCTCGAGAATCTTTGACTGTTCTGCAAGTGTGGCGGCGAGCAGGTCGGGAAGAATACTGGTCACGCCACTCAGGCCATCACCATCGCCCTCCACAAAGGGCTTGAGCGCCTCTGCTACCCGCCATCGATGCGGAGCGATGCGTCCGGCGAGCTCAACATCTTCACCATCTTGGGCACGTACGACAGTGAGCTTTGAGAATGACAGAACGTAACGAAGCTGGTTGTAGATCTCAGGACTGACACTGCCCGGACGTGCGAGCTCACGACGGACGACCGCTGCCTCGAGGGCTTCGATTGGACTTCGGATCTCGAGATGTGTGTCAGCTTCCACGCGCAACTTCCGTAACAGGATCATCGAGCCACATGTCTTCTAATCCTGTCCCAGGATCAGATGAGCGCGAGGCACTCCAGTCTGGAGGAAAGAAGGACTGATAGTCTCGACGGAGGAAGCGCTGGCCAATCAGTACGATGGCACCCTTGTCCTCGGGACTCCGGATGACACGACCAGCCGCCTGAACCACCCTGGCCATCCCTGGCACCTGATAGGCGTACCGAAAGCCATTCTCGTACAGATCCTGGTACCAAGCCGTCATCAATTTACGCTCGAGACAGACTGCAGGAAGTGCCGGTCCGACGACGACTGCAGCCAGAAGACCGGCCCCCGGGAGATCGATACCCTCGGCGAAGATGCCGCCGAGCACACCCAAGAGCACGTGGTTCTCACCGCGAGCGAGGGTGTCGAGCACGCGACTGCGATCAGACTCATCCATGTTCCGCTCTTGAAAGATGAGCGGACGTCCGGTGAGTCCCATCTCTGCGGCCACGCTGTCTCTGAGTGCAAAGCTGGAGAAGAACACTGCAACATTGCCG
>Ga0315315_10002547_pt1 | contig 16722 bp, 28 predicted proteins | sample M140m3416metaG_FD_203699 | JGI IMG/M metagenome (GOLD analysis project Ga0315315, IMG submission 203699) | Ammonia-oxidizing marine archaeal communities from Monterey Bay, California, United States - M1 40m 3416 | ecosystem: Environmental > Aquatic > Marine > Intertidal zone | place: USA... | reverse complement strand
ATAATAAGAGAAACTTTTACAGATAAATCTACAATTGGCAAACTGTTTGTAAATGGTGAATACTTTTGTTATACATTAGAATTGCCTTATAGAGATAATCAAAGAAGAATATCTTGCATACCTTCAGGAGAATATAAAGTAAGATTAAGATTAGCTAGAGAAAGTGCTACAAGAAATTATTTACATTTATTAGTACAAGATGTGCCTAATAGAACATATATATTATTTCATAGAGGGAATAGACCTTCACACACTAAAGGTTGTATTCTAGTAGGACAAACATATGAACAAGACTTTGTTGGAAATTCAACACTCGCTATGGATTTATTAATGAAAGAAATAATAAATTTAGGTGGCGAAAATATTAATTTAATAATCAAAAATCAATAATTATGAAATGGACAGAAATTTTACTTGCAATTTTAGGTATTGCAGAAATCATTGTTAGGTTAACGCCAACAGAAAAAGACAACTCTATCTTAAACAAGATTATGTGGGTTGTAAACAAATTGATACCTAACAAACTTAAAAAATAATGACAAACCGCTTTAGGTTAAAACCACAAGAAATAGCGGCTTTAAAAAAAATGAGGGAATCCGAGACTAGAAATGTTCTAGTTATCGGAGACCTTCACGAACCATTTTGTCTTAATAATTATTTAGATTTTTGTATTGAAAAATACAATGAATATAGTTGTACTGAAGTGGTGTTTATTGGCGATATTATTGATAATCATTTTTCTAGCTATCACGAAACATCAGCAGATGGAATGGGTGGAGCAGATGAATTAGAATTTGCAATTGAACGTATTGCTAGATGGTACAAAGCATTTCCAATTGCAACAGTTATTATAGGAAATCACGATAGAATTATAATGCGTAAAGCTCAAACTTCAGCAATACCTAGTAAGTGGATAAAATCTTATAAAGAAGTTTTAGAAACTCCAAATTGGAACTTTGTAGAAAGATATGAACTAGATGGAGTTCAATATATACACGGAGAGGGTGGTACAGCTAGAACCAAATGTAGAGCTGATATGATGAATACAGTACAAGGACATTTACACACGCAATGTTATACAGAACATTATGTAGGTAAAAAATTTAGAGTCTTTGGCACACAAGTTGGCTGCGGAATTAATCACAAATCGTATGCAATGGCATACGCTAAATATGGTAAAAGACCTGCTGTTGGTTGTGCAGTAGTACTTAACAATGGCAAAACTCCTTTAAATCTTTTAATGGCTTTGTAATGAAGTACATTAAATCTTTCTTAATATACACTATTTGTATATCATCTTTAATATACGTTTTATTAGTAGCCGTTATGCTGTTTAAAGCATCTTTACAACTTTTTAATACCTATATACTACAAAGCTAATTAAAGCTTTTAAATCTAGTATTTTACTTTACTAACAATAACTTTGTTAATAACTTAGTTAGAAATGTTGTTGGTTATGTTATTTTTTTGTATCTTTGTGTCATTATTAACTTAAAAAATTTAAAAATGTACTCAAATTACAAAATGAAAGAAGCTACTAACAAGCAAGAATGTATTGTATCTATTTTAGATGTAGTAAAAGAAAATCCTTTATGGACAAACAAAATAACTGATAGCTTATTTATATTGGTTAAGAATATAGAAGATGAACACAAGCAATTTATCTTAGAAAAATCATTAGATGAACAAGTAATTGATTTGTTTGTTAACCTCAAAAAAGAATACTATAACTTTAAAGATAAAGAATATGAAGCTAGAATGTGTTAGTTATTACTTCTATCCTAATGGTGTGTATGAAACTTATGCCCCTTTAGGAGCTGATTATGTTGATATTAAAGCAGTTGAACCATTTGTTAGAATATTTGGAACTAAAGAACAAATAGATGAAGCTTTTAATAAATATGTTCAAGAAACAGGATTAGCTCTTGATGAAGCATATGATTTTGAAATAGAAGATAAACTTAAAGAATACGAAAAAATATATAAAGAAAGAAATTGTAAACCATTAATAATACGAATATGAATTTAAAAAACTTAAAAAAAGAATTGCCATATAAATGGAGAATACAATCTTCAAGATATGGAAAAGCAACTTGTGTAGCTTATATAGATGCTAGAGATTGTCAAGATTTATTAGATGAAGTAGTAGGTGAAGAAAATTGGCAAACAATATATTATGAAGAAAATGGATTATTGTTTTGTAAAGTAGGTATTTTTGTTGGCGAATGTTGGGTGTGGAAATCAGACACAGGATCAGAAAGTAATGTTGAAAAAGACAAAGGACACGTTTCAGATGCTTTTAAAAGAGCTTGTGTTTCTTGGGGTATTGGAAGGTTTTTATACAGACTACCAATACAATCTTTACAAACAAAAAAACACACTAATGGTAAAGAATATCCATATATGCCTGAAAAAAATGAATTAATTTTTGATGGTGAAAAATTAACAAAATATATAAATTGGAAAATAAAAAAAGAAATTAATAACTAAAATAAATAAAAATGGAAATTCAAGGTAAATTAAAAAAATTATTAAAAATTGAAAGTGGTACTGCTAAAAATGGTAATGAGTGGAAAAAACAATCTTGTATTGTAGAAACTGATAATAAATATAATAATCAAGTTTGTGTTACTGCTTTTGGTGAAGAAAACATTAACAGTTTAAATAAATTAAAAATTGGTGAAACTGTTGCTATTGATTGTAATGTATATTCTAGAGAATACAATGGAAAATATTATAATCAAATTGATGGTTGGAAATTTTCAAAACACGAGAATGATACTAATGCAAATGATTTTGTAACTTCTGATGAAAACGAAATGCCTTTCTAAAATGACTGAAGAATTAAATTTTAAATCAATATGCTCCATAGCTACAAGTGTTATGGATTTGCCTAAAGATTCTTTGTCTAGCAAAAGTAGAAAAAGTGACATAGCAGTTGTTAGACAAGTGGTTGCATATATAGGTAGAACTGAAGAGGATATACATAGAAAGACTATTGGAAAAATTCTTAATAGAGATAGAACATCTATTAACTATTACGAGAATACACATAAGATTAACTATGCAACATATCCTTTGTACAGAAATACTTTTAACAAGATTTATAAAGCATATAAAGACATAGAATCTACTAAGAGTATTTTTTTTGACAAAGAAGTTATGAAGAGTCACTTGTTAAAAAGTGGTGTAAAAGAAGTATTAGATGCTGATGTCATTCTTGAAGTTAAAAGTGGATCAGTAGCTTGTAAAGTCAAAACTTCATACTTTGATTTTTCTAATCAATTAGAAAATGTTAAGTTAGCACTTAAAAATTATCATTTTTCAGTAAAAATAATATAATGGATAAACCTAACTACTATGCAGTTATTCCTGCTAATGTGAGATACAGCAAAAAATTAACACCTAATGCTAAATTGCTATATGCAGAAATAACTGCTTTGTGTAATATGAATGGAAAATGTACAGCATCAACACAATATTTTGCAACACTTTATAATGTTAGTAAAACATCAATACAAAATTGGCTAAAAACTTTAGAAGATAACAACCATATTACAAGACACAATATATTTAAACTAGGTACTAAAGAAATTTTGTCTAGGCACATAAAATTAATTAATACCCCTACACAAAATAACTTTAGAGATAATAATAATATAAATATAACTAATACTAATCTTACAGATAGTAATAAAAAGGAGCGTTTTAAAAAACCTAATATTGAAGATGTAAAAAATTATTGTATTTTACGTAACAATAATATAGATGCAGAAGCTTTTATGGATTTTTATGAAAGTAAAGATTGGAAAATTGGAAAAAATAAAATGAAAGATTGGAAAGCTGCAATAAGAACTTGGGAACGTAGAGAAACAAAAAAAACACCTATGTCTAAATTAGATGCTCAAATAAATGAATGGCAACAAGCAAAAAAATTAATTTAAAAAAATATTATGAAAAAAGAAAAAAATGATGCAGTACCTTATGAAGTCTTTAAAGATATATTAAATAAAGCACACAAAAATAGAGATAATGTTGATTATTTAGAAACTGCTATGGAATATGTTTTTAAGCAAGACTCTAATTTGTATAATGCTGCTTTAAAATATGCAGATAAGTTAAAAGAAAATTATTATTTTACAGAAGAAGAGAAAAAAAACATAGGAAATATATGAAAACACTTAAAAACGAAAACTTGCAAGAACTAACTGAAAAAGTTCTAGACCTTATAGCTAAAACAAGCGTAGAGATAGGTCATAAAACTGATGCAAATACTATGGCAAGTCTTAGTAAAATATTTGCACAAGATTTACAAAAAGAAAATAAATTTAAAAACTTGACTTTCAATCAGATACAAGATGCATTTCATCAAGGAGTAAGGTTTTCAAAAGATGAACCTTTTTTAAACATAAGAACTTTTTATAAGTGGACTTATGCGCATAAAAAAGTAGTAGACAATGCAGAACATCAGGTAAGAGAGTTAGGTATGTCTAAAGAAAAAGTACCATTTTATCAAGATACAATTGTATATTTAGAATAACTAACTTAAAAAAAAATTATGAAAACAAAAGAAAAAGTAAAATACTGGCTAGAAAAATTTACACATTTGAGAGATAATGATTATAGATTGTGTAGTAATATATGGCACGAAGAATTTAAAGCATATGATATGAATGGAGATTCTTCAGCTCAAGATTTTTTAAAGATATATTCTTTAGGAAAATTAACATCAGCACCTAGCATTAAAAGAGCAAGAGCAAAAATACAAGAAGAAAATCCTGAATTAAGAGGTGAAAAATACTACATAAGAAAAGGTGTAGCACAAGATCAATGGAGAAAAGATTTGGGCTATGAAGTCAATAAGTAAACTAAAAAAAGAACTTGACAAGTGGTTTAGTCTTTATATAAGATTAAGAGATTGTAATGAATATGGAATGGTGCAATGTATAACTTGTAATTCTATAAAATATTATAAATCAGGAATGCAAAATGGGCATTTTCAAAGCAGATCACATTTAGCTACAAGATTTTGTGAAATAAATTGCCAACCTCAATGTGTAGGTTGTAATATGTTTAAACAAGGTGAACAATATAAATTTGCACTAGCATTAGATTCTAAATATGGTGAGGGTACTGCACAAGAATTGCAATTTAAAGCAAAGCAAACTATAAAACTTAGCAGGATAGATTATCAAGAAAAAATAAGTTATTATAAAAATCTTGTTAATAAAATAAAAAAAGAAAAAGTAATTGAGTAAATTATTATTATAAATTTGGCATATGCAAAAGCCAATATTCGCAAGTCAAGAACATCAAATGACTATTGAAGTATTTATGAATGCTTGTTTAAAATTTGCAGAAGAAGTAAGTACAAAACCAAAATACAGTAATTATTTAGACATAGTAAAAGATATTGTAGAATATCACAATGGTTTTGGAAATGAAACAAATGAAGATTATTACAATTGGCTAATGATTATTCCAATCAATTTATCAGTAGCAACAACAGGTTTCTTTGCAGGATTAGAAACTAAAAGAAATTCAGCAGTCATTAGAGCTTATAGTGTTGTTTTAAATGAAATGTTACATAATACAGTTGATAAATTAAAACTCTTAACAATAGAAAATGAATAGAATATATCTTGAAATATCAAAGCTATCAGAAAAATTTAGAACAATGGCATATGGTATAACACAAGATGAAGAAAGAATTAATGATGCAGTTCAAGAATTAATGCTATATTTTCTACAAATGAATCCTGATACACTAAAAGCTATATATGAAAAAGATGGAGTGAATGGAATTACAAGATATGGAGCAGTAGCTTTAAGAAGGTCATTAACAAGTAAAAGATCAAATTTTTATTATAAATATGAAAAATATTATACACATATTGATAGTTTTCGTTACAACACTAGCAAAACTTGTATTAATTCTTATAACAATGATGCCAATTGTACTATTGCAAATTTGGAGAATATTAGTTATGAAAGTGAAAAAGGCACTTACGAAAAGCTTGAAAAAATAGACAGTAAGTTAGATACGATAAATTGGTACGATGCAGAAGTTTTTAAGTTGTATTATTATGAAGGAAATACTCTTGATTCTCTTGCAGAAAAAACAAAAATAAGTAGAAATAGCTTATTTACAACAATTGACAAAGTTAGAGAAATATTAAAAAAAGAATTAAATGAAGATGTATGATCCGTTAGAAAAAGATTCATTTGTAATGCAATTTGGCTATCATCATCCTGATTGGACAAGATGTAGTGTTAATAATTTAAAACTACAACGTAAAACAAAAAAGAAAAAAAGTGAAAAATAGATTTTTTGTTCCTGATGAAGTATATAAAGAAAGAATTTCTATTTGCAAAAGATGTAAACATTATTCTAGTATATTAGGAAATTGTGGGATATGCAAATGTTTTATGAAAATTAAATGCAGGTTAGCACCTATGGAATGTGCAGACAATCCTAAAAAATGGCAAAAGACAACAAAAATTGAAACACCTGAAGATTTACCACAAGAAATAATAGATGAAATATTAGATATGTGGAAAGATTTAAAAACAGGTGTGGCTAAAGGTGTAGAAGCAAAAAGAAAAATGATAGAAACGTATAACACTATATATATGACTAACTACAATCCTAATACAAATTGTGGTTCTTGTATATCAACGTGTTACGACCAAATAAAAAAATTATACAACAAATACAAGTAAAAATGAATACACCACATTATTATATTGGTAAAAATTATAAAATAGAAGCTAGAAAAGTAATTGAAGATTATCAAGCAGATAACTACAATATAGGAACAGCTATTACTTATTTATTAAGAGCAGGAAAAAAAGAAGGAAATCCAATGAAGCAAGATATAAAAAAAGCTATTAATCATTTACAGTTTGAACTTGATAGAATAAATAATGAAACAAATATATTAACAGGAGCAATAAAAAATGACAGTATATAAGTGTGAATGTGGAGATCATCAAAAGGAGATACATAAAATCTCTTTAGTATATAGAGATGGTAAATGGATAACAAAAGGTTCTGAATGTCCTTGTGGTAAATATATGGATAGTGAACCTGAAGAAGGTATGCCAACTATTAAAAGAACTGAAAGCTCACTTAGTAGAAACAAAAAAAGAGATTATTTGTGGAAGGGAGCAAAAGAAAAGCTAACAGGTGAAAGAGGTGTTAATGAAGATTTTAAATAGTGAACTTTGTAATTAACAACAATCAAGATAAACAAACACTATATAATTACTTAAAAGAATTAGATAGTGGATATTTAGTCAAAGTAAATAAACAAAGAAATAATAGGTCAAATATGCAGAACAACTATTATTGGGCTTGTATTGTACAACCATTAGCAAATGAGTTAGGATATTTTCCTGATGAAATGCACGATACACTTAAAGTAAAGTTCGCAAGTGAATGGCAAAGTATTGAACTACACGATAAACAAATAGGTTTGCAAAAAGTAAAAAGTACTGCTAAAATGAATAGTAAAGAATTTGAAATATATGCAGACCAAATAAGGATATGGGCTTTAACAGAATTAAATATCAAGTTGATGCTACCAAATGAATACGAATAAAATCTATTATATATTAGAACTTGATTAATCAAATTATTTCAAAATGAGTACACACGGAGGAAAAAGAACAGGAGCAGGAAGAAAGGCAAAAGCAGAAGAACAAAAGCTAATAGAGAATTTAACACCAATGAATGCTTTGGCTTTAGAATCATTACAAAAGGGATTAGAGAAAAAAGAACAATGGGCAGTTAAGTTATTCTTTGAATACTTTTATGGTAAACCACAACAAAGGGTAGATGTAACCACAAATGAAGAAAGCTTAAATATGCCACTAATAAACTTTGTTAAAACTGAATCTTAACGAAAAATATAATCCATTATTTAAATCTGATGCTCGTTATTTTATAATAACAGGAGGTAGAGGATCAGGTAAATCTTTTGCTGTTACTGTATTTCTAACACTACTAACAATGTCAGAAGGCATTAGAGTTTTGTTTACAAGATTTACTATGGTATCAGCTCACTTGTCTATTATACCTGAATTTTTAGAAAAGATAACATTACTTGGATATGAAAGTATATTTAGTATTAATAAATCAGAAGTAATAAATACTAAAAACAATAGTGATATATTATTTAGAGGAATAAAGACATCAGCAGGAAATCAAACTGCAAGTCTTAAATCATTACAAGGAATTAGCTGTTGGGTTCTTGATGAAGCAGAAGAACTAATTGACGAAGATATATTTGATACAATAGATTTAAGTATTAGAGAAAAGAATATACAAAATAGAATCATATTAATATTAAATCCTGTTACTAAAGAACACTGGATATATAAAAGGTTTTTTGAAGATAAAGGTGTACAAGCAGGTTTTAATGGCGTTAAAGACAATATATGTTACATACATAGTACATACCTAGACAATAAAGAAAACCTTTCTAAGAGCTTCTTAGAGCGTATAGGGGCTATAAAGCATAGAAACTTTAAAAAGTATCAACATAAAATATTAGGTGGTTGGCTAGACAAAGCAGAAGGTGTGGTGTTTGATAATTGGTCAATAGGTGAATTTAATCCTGATGGTTTACAAACTTCTTGTGGTATGGACTTTGGTTTTAGTGTTGATCCTGATAGTTTAACAGAAGTAGCAATAGATAAAACTAAAAAGAAAATATATTTAAAAGAGCATATCTATAAAAATGGTATGAAATCACAAGAACTTGCAAAGTTAATTATTGAAAAAGTAAGCAATAAACTAATTATAGCAGATAGTGCAGAACCTAGACTAATAGCAGATTTAAAACATTTAGGTGTTAATATAAAACCAGTAAAGAAAGGAACTATTGAAAGTGGTATAACAAGAATGCAAGATTATGAATTAATTATAACTCCTGAATCTACAAACATAGCTAAAGAGCTAAACAACTATGTATATGCAGATAAAGGTAGTAAGCTTTATGTTGATGCTTATAATCACGCTGTTGATGGAATTAGGTATAATGTAATTTACCATTTAGACAATCCAAATGCAGGTAAATATTATGTATATTAAAAAAGGAGCAGACACGCCCACGTTTATGTCTACTCCTTAAATTAACTTAAAAAACTTGTCTAGTAGTTGGCAAATATAAAACATTAAACTAAATACACAAAATTTCTATTATATAAATATATGGACATACTTATTAAAGAAAAAGGTAAGCAAAAAAAGTTCAAGTTAATTAACAAGTGGTCAGATGTCACTTTAGAAACTTTTCAAAAATTAATAAGTTTTCATACAGGTTCGAAGAGTAAGGAAGCTCTAAACACAATTGCAGAATTGTCTAATATTCCTAAAGACTTGATTAACAAGTTAGAAATATCAGATGTTGCAGCAATAATGAGTAGAATAGCTAAATTGCAAACAGAACAAAGTAGTTTGTTAAAAAAAGTAGTAGAGATTAATGGTGTGAAGTATGGATTCCATCCTGATCTAGATAGCATAACATTAGGTGAATATGCAGATATTGAAACTTTTATAAAAAGTGATATACAAAAAAAATTACCTGAAGCTATGGCAGTACTATTTAGACCAATTGTAAAAGAAACGCAAAATGGAGTTTATACTATTGAAGCATATGATGGAGATATAAGTATAAGGGCAGAAGAAATAAAAAAGATGTCAGCAGAACAAGTTCAAAATGCTCTGGTTTTTTTTTGGACTTTCGTAAACGTATTTTTTCAGACTATGCAATTATATTTGAAGGAACTGAAGCAGGAAGAGAAAGAACAATAGTAAGCGATTCTTTTGGTGAAAAATGGAGTTGGTTTGCAGTAATGTATAGGTTAACAGGTGGTGAGATAGTACATTTAGAAAAGATAACAAAGCTAAGTTTATTAGAATGTTTAACTTGGCTAAGTTATGAAACAGATTTAGAAAGTCAAAATAAAGTAAATTATGACAGTAAGAAATAAGAGTTATAACAATGTAGTAAACTATTTGTGTAGAATTGGTGAGTACCACGAGCAAATAGCAACAGTATCAGTTGGTGATATATATGATATTAACTTAGAGAAAATGGAAAAGCTGCCTTTGTTACATATTAATCCAACAAGTGTATCAACAGGTGATAGTGAATTAGTATATAACTTTCAAGTATTCATTTGTGATTTAGTAGATGAAAATATGGGCACTCAAACTAAAGAGCAATCTAACTTAACTAAGCTTGTCAATAATGATAACAATGAGCAGGAAGTGTGGAATCAAACCTTAGCAATAGCAACAGATATTATTGGTATGTTAAGACATAGTACAAGACAATCATTAGAAGGTGTTAATGATATTAACTCACCAATATACTTTACAGAAGATCAATTCTCATTAGAACCATTCAATGAAAGATTTGATAATTTATTATGTGGATGGGTGTTTAATATAGGTATTAAAGTAATGAATGATTTTGATACTTGCACAATACCTGTTACTAATTTAGGGGCAGGATATTAATGAAATTTAGAATAGGAAAATATAAGGTAACAATAGGTTTTTTTAAAATAACAATACACTTATGAATTATGATGATTTATTAGAAAAGTTAGAAGCTATTAGTATAAACTTAGAAAGTTATACTGATTATCCACAAGCAGCTACAAACAACGCAAAAAGAGCTAGAAAATGGAAAGAAGAAAATGGCAGTTCTTGTGGAACTAAAGTAGGGTGGACAAGGAGTTCACAATTAGCAAATAGAAAACCAATAAGTAGAGATACAATAGCAAGAATGGCTTCTTTTAAAAGACATCAACAAAATAAAGATGTACCTTATTCAGAAGGTTGTGGTGGTTTGATGTGGGATGCTTGGGGTGGTTCAAGTGGTATAAATTGGGCAATTAGTAAATTAAAACAAATAGATAAAAAATAAATAATTATGGCAGATTTAGTAACAACAATTAGTGAAAGTGTATCACTTAATGGAGCATTAAGAGGTTCTACAAATACAGTAACAACAACAGGTATTGTAGATGTTTTTGAAAGAATTTTAACTTGTGCGCATTCAAACACTACAACAGTAGCAGTATTTAATTCTACACCACACGGAGCAGATGGTGCGTTAGATGTGGAAAACTGTAAGTATTTCAGAATAACAAATCTAAGTACAGATCAAGATATGATGGTTGCTTTTGTAACTTCAGGTACTAATTATCAAGTAACTGTTAGAGCAGGTGGTTCTCACGTTTTATATCAAACAGAAGATGGTATATTAGGTGAAGCAGATTCAACTCCTGCATTTAGTGGTTTAGCAGATGTAGTAACAGTTGAGGTTAGACCATCAGCATCAACTGATGTACAAGTAGAGGTGTTTGCAGGATTGGTTTAATGAAAACTAAAAATATACAAAAGTATTTAGAAAGCTTTGCAAAAAAAGTTCTTAAACAGTCTGAAAGTATTTTAAAATCTAAAAAAGGCAGTACTAATTTAGCAGGAACTTTAAGAGCTAAAGTAGAAAAAGAAAAACAAGGTTTTGCAGTAAAGTTTTATATGGCAGATTATGGAACTTTTGTAGACAAAGGTGTTTCAGGAAATCAAAAGAAAAGAAGTTTCACTAATTATAAATTAACAAATGAAAGCAGTCCTTATAGTTATAAAACAAAACAGCCACCTAGTGGAGCATTAGATAGATGGGCAGTTAGAAAGAATGTAGCACCTAGAGATGAAAAGGGGCGTTTTATACAAAGGAAAAGTTTAATATTTTTAATAGCTAGAAAAATAAAAAGAGATGGGATACAAGGTATTAGTTTTTTTCAGAAGCCATTAGGATTAGAATACAAAAAATTAAAAAAAGGTTTTTTATCAGAATTTACAGAAGATATAAAATCATACATAACTACATTTACAAGATAATATGGCAAATTCAATAATAGAGCAAAAACCATTATTTAACACACTACCTGTTGGACAAGATATAATATTTGTAGTGTCTAATGATACTGCTCTTGCAACACAAGAAAGAGTAAAGTTTATAGCAGAAGTACATATAGCTGATGAACCACCCAATGTATCAACAGCAACAGATTTAATAGCTACTTTTAAAACTACACCAAATAATGCAGGAGTAGGTATATTTAATTTTAGTGATGTAATAGAGAATTATGTAAGTGCAGATCATATGGCTGCTTTAAACACTACATACAAAGGAACAACAACTACTGCAAGTAAAAGACATTCTTTGCATATAGTAGATAAATTCTCTAAGAGTAATAATGTAGTTAAGTATTTAGCATTACAATTTAAAGTAGAATACTTAGGTGCAGGAACTGATCCTAATGCAGTTACAACAGCAACAGGAACTTCTGTTAATTCTGATTCATATATTATATTTAATGGTTATTTAAAAAGAACTGATATACTACAAACAGGAACAGGAACAACACAAGATGATTTTGGTTTTGATTTATTTGATTATGAACCAATTGCAGTATTTCCTACTACAAATACAAGGAAGTTTTTGACTAATGCACCTGCTCAATTATATGCTAATATTGGTGATTATGGAACTCTATCTTTTTTACAATCAAATAGTACTTTAGCATCAGCAGTAAATAAAGTTAGATTTGAATACTTTGATTCTGATGGTAGTTCTTTAGGTAATGAAGAAATAACAAAAGATTTTAGTAATGGAGCTTATGATAATTGGAGTGCTGAAACAAAAAAGCTTATAGTACATTTAGGTTGTTTTCCTGGCAACTTAAGAAACGATCCATCAAGTACTTTTTCTACTTTAGTAACAAATAATACAATACAGGGAGGTTATTACACAATAGAATTAAGAAATGCAGGTAGTTTTCCTGTAACACAAAAATATACAGTCAATGTAACTTGTCCTGATTTAAGAGGATATGAAAGTTACAGACTATGTTGGCTAAATCAATGGGGTGCTTGGGACTATTATACATTTACTAAAAAATCAACTAAAACAATAAATAGTCAACAAAGTACATATCAGCAATTAGAAGGTAGTTGGAATGAAAGAGCTTATAGACTAGATAGCTTTAGAGGTGGTAAAAAAACATTTAGAAGAAATGCAACAGAACAAATACGTATAAATACAGATTATATTAATGCAAATGAAAATGTTTTATTTGAGGAAATGATTAACAGTCCTGAAATATATTTATTAGATAGCTTTCAAACAGATACAAACAATAGCTTGTTAAATCAATATGTAACACCAATTAGATTATTAACTTCTAGCTTTACAGAAAAAACTGTTGCAAATGATAAGCTAATACAATATACATTTGAAATAGAAAAGAGTTTAACACTTAGAACACAAAGTATATAATGAGTTTACAGCTAATATTATATCCACAATATTATAATGGAGTTAATCCATATAGTAGCAATCCAACAGAATTTATAGTAGATGGTATTGATTTTATTACAGTAAATACATCTAGTGAAAGCACAAGTTTAACAGGAACATTACCACAAGCTTTTGTTTCAGCTAATACTTTTAATGTAAATACTTTTTATAGATTTTCTAATTCAGGAGCTTCTGTTGTAGAAAGTGGTGGTCAAATAGCTTTTGCATCACAAAATGGAATACTACAAAGATTATCAAATTTAAATATTGGAGCTACATATGAGATTAGTATTGATGTAAATGCCAACACAATAAGTTTTGATGTTTTCCAATTTAATGGTTCTGTTCTAACATCACAAGCAACAATAACAGGAACAGGAACTCAAACATTTCAATTTACTGCACAATCTACAACAGATACAATAGCATTTTTTCAAACATCAGGTGTTGCAATAATAAATTCTATTAGTATTACAGAAATTTCTATAACAATAGCTCAACTTGAAAATCTTTTGTCTAATGGTCAAGTTATAGTTGATCTATATGAAGATGAAGATATACCACTTACATTAAGTGTAGATAATTTTAAAAATGTAATAGAAAAAGTACAAAGCTATTCTAAAGCATTTAAATTACCTGCAACAAAAAGAAACAATAAAATATTTGATAATATATTTGATATTACAAGAACTGATAATGGTATTGTATTTAATCCTTACAGGAAAACACAATGTGAATTAAAACAAGATGGATATATATTATTTGAAGGATATTTAAGATTGATTGAAATAAATGATAAAGAAGGAGAAACAAGTTATAATGTTAATTTATATTCTGAAGCAGTAGCATTAGCAGATATATTAAAAGAAAAAAAGTTTAGTGATTTAAGTTTTGAAGAACTTAATCACGATTATAACAAAACTAATATAAAAGCAAGTTGGAATGAATCACCAAGTTCAGGTATTACTTATTTAAATGCTAGTACTTCAGGATTTAGAGATGCTAATGATACTTTAAAATATCCTTTTGTTGATTGGCAGCACGATATATTAATTAGTAACGGAAATAATGGTACAAGTGGTTATCCTGAACTAAGTTCATTAGAACAAGTATTTAGACCTTTTATACAAGTTAAATATTTAATAGATAGAATATTTAAAGATACAGTATTTAGTTATGAAAGTGAATTTTTCAATACAACTGATTTTAAAAAGTTGTATATGGACTTTAATTGGGGTGCAGAAGAAATACCATCTCAAACTGCTGTAACACAATTTACAGGAACTTGGGCAAAAACTTTTTTACCTGCAACTACTAATGCTTCTGTAAATGCAGGAACAACTTTTACAAATTTAGAGCTATATAGTTATAATATTTTTAATGTTCCTTTGCCACCTAACTATAATACATCTACTCATATTATAACAGCTACAAATGATGGTGAGCAGTATAATATAGTTGGTGCTTATGAAATAGAAAATACTTCAGCAAGTGTTTCACAATCAGTTACTTGTCAATGGATTAAAAATAACACAGATGTATTAGCTACTCAAACTTTTACAATTCCTACAAGTAGTACTTTTAATTGGACTTTTAATTTTACTGAAGTGCTTCTATCAGGTAATACTTTACAAGCACAATTTAAAAGAGATAGTGGATCAAGCCCTGCAACAGTTAGACAATTTGAAAATGGTTTTTTCTTAACTGCTAATGTAGATTTTAATGTAAATCAAGTGCAGTTAACAACAGGAACTTTATTACAAACATTAAGAGGTGAATTAGGGCAATTTGAGTTTTTAAAAGGTTTATTGACAATGTTTAATCTTGTAACTATTCCTGATAAGCAGAATCCTAATAATATAATTATAGAACCATATGGTGATGTATTTATAAAAACAGGTTCAGGAACAAGTTTAGCAAATAGGGGAATTTCTTATGATTGGACTAACAAAATAGATGTAGAAGAAATCAAACTACAACCTTTAACAGAACTAAACAGAATAACTAAATTTATGTTCTTAGAAGATGAAGATGATTATACTTTTAAGATGTATAAAAACAGTACACAATCACCATCAAATGATATGGGGCATCTGTACGGAAGTTTAACATTTGACGCAAGTGGATTTACAATATTAGAAGGTGAAGATGAAATTGTAGCAGAACCTTTTGCAGCAACAGTACCAAAACCTTTATTTGATCAATTTGGTGATTTTATTGTTCCTGCTATATTTACTGCAAATGATGAACAAACAGAATTTGAAGGTTTTGATAATTCGCCTAGAATTTTATATAATAATGGTGTAAAAACTTTGCAGGGAGGTGTTGAATATTATATACCACCACAAAATGGATTGAGTTCAGAAAACCAATCTAATTTTTTACAATTTACACACTTAACAGATATACCTACAATAACACCATCACAAGCAGGAGTAACTACATCACAAGATTATCATTTTGGAGCTTGTCAATACTTTAATGGAATAGGCGCACCACCTAGTGAAAATTTATTCACTTTATACTGGCTACCTTATTTTAGTGAACTATATGATTCAGATACTAGAATAATGACTTTAAAAGTAAATTTGACTGCTTCAGATATTGCTACTTTTAATATGTATGATAGTGTATTTATTAAAAATAGAGAATATAGAGTAAATAAAATAGATTATAAACCAAATGACTTATCAATAGTTGAATTTATACTTGTAAAATAATGTCAAAAGCAACAATACCATACTTAAAAGGATTTGAGGTTAAGCCCTTTATGATAACACAAAACGGAAGTGTAATATTTACAGATGGAACTGCTGTAATGCGTCCTAATCAAATGCAATGTGAAGCATATGGATATACTTACGATATTACAACAGGCACTTGTTCAGCTTTTCCTTATAGTGCTAATTTAAATAAAAATATAGATAATTCAGCAAATACTATTAAAGGTTCTAGAAATGTAACACATCAAGGAACTCACAATACACAAATATATGGTGAAAGCAATACAGTCAAAGGTTTAAGTAGAAACAATATAATAGCAGGAAATAATAATGAAATAAGTAATGGAGTAAACAATACATATGTATATGGTACATTAGCACAATCAACAGCAGATAATAGTATTGTATTGGGTGGTAATGCAGCAGGTGATAATTTAGCAGAAAGACAAAGTATTCAATTAATGTATGGCACTCAAACAACAGCAGGTGGAACAGTTGATAGTTATTTAAATAATGTTACAGATAGTTTTTTTGTAATACCTGATAATACAATTATGTACTTTCACGCTGATGTAGTTGCAGTTAGAGTAGCAGGTACTAATACAGGAAATACA
>Ga0315315_10002545_pt1 | contig 16731 bp, 14 predicted proteins | sample M140m3416metaG_FD_203699 | JGI IMG/M metagenome (GOLD analysis project Ga0315315, IMG submission 203699) | Ammonia-oxidizing marine archaeal communities from Monterey Bay, California, United States - M1 40m 3416 | ecosystem: Environmental > Aquatic > Marine > Intertidal zone | place: USA... | reverse complement strand
TATAATTCTCTAGGTTCTGATATCAATCTATTTTCCTTTGGAAAAATTGTAGAATGATTACCATGGGAATTTGACATTCCAGAGTATGCCATCGAGGAATATACATTGGATACTCAGCATTACAGAACCTAAGAGCATTGTTCCTGCCCCTTCAGCACCGTCTTGATAGGCAGAATAAGCAAGCATTCCAAACATAATGTTGCCAATAGAGGCCAAAACAAGAATTCCAATAACTAAAAATGGTGTCCATGAGTATTCATTATTCATGTGGAATTGTGTACTTTCAAGCCATAACATTGATGGAATCAAGAAGACACAATATGTTAGTAATAATCTATTGGCACCTTTTCCATCGGATTCACCCCATGGCCACCGTAGATTCTCAATGACAGATACATCTACGCTATACAAAATTGTCCACCAGTACATCAGATATCCAATGGCAGCGATAAACATCCATGGTATGATGAACTTGGTCCAACTTAGAGGGATTCCACCCCAAAGAGCCGTTGCATCATCAGATTTTGAAACGCCGTAAACATATGATAATAAAACTAAAATTCCAAGGATTATTACGAAGGTTCTAATGAATTGTCGGGTTATTTCCATAGACCCTCGTCTTCAATTTAATAGATAAAGCGTTGCTCAAATCCTTGTGCAATTATCCGCATTATTCATGTGCATGTTTAATTTCGCCAGTTCATGCAACCGATTCAGAGTGTAGCAATTGTCGGCGCTGGGAACATGGGCTCAGGTATTGCCCAAAAATCGGCACAAGAAGAATTTGATGTCCAAATGGTAGACAGAGAGCAACAATGGGTTGACAGAGGGCAAGGAATAATTGCTGATTTTCTTTCTGAAGCAGTCGAAAGAAGAATTTTTTCTTCAAGCCAGGTCGATGATATCAAAAATAGAATTACGGGGGTAGTCGGTGTTGATAATACTGCTGAAAATACAGATCTAGTAATCGAGGCAGTTTTCGAAGATTTCGATGTCAAGACAGCCGTTTTTAACACACTGGACAAAGTATGCGGACCAGATACAATTCTTGCATCTAATACTTCGTCTCTTTCAGTCAATGCTCTTGCCGAGGCGACAGGAAGACCTGACCGCTTCGTTGGTCTTCATTTCTTTTATCATCCAGCTAAGAATAGATTGATAGAAGTTATTCCAGCCGAGTCATCAAGCCAGGAAACAATCGACAAGGTAGTGCAATATTGTAAGATGCTAGGAAAGGTAGTAATCGTATGTTCTGATAGACCAGGATTTGTTGTTAATCGATTCTTTGTTCCTTGGCTAAACGAGGCTTGTCTTTTGTTGCAAGAAGGTGTTGCTAGTGCTGCTCAAATTGATGCTGCAGCATGTAAAGCATTCCGTATCGGTCTTGGTCCATTTGGATTGATGAATCTTACAGGCCCACCTATTGCTCTACACTCTACTGATTATCTCGCCGAACAATTATCAACACCGAGATATAATGGTGCACAGAACCTTCGAGACCTTATCGAAGCGAATGCTCACTGGGACGTTTCAGGCGACCAAGATTATTCAACAGAGCAATATGATTTGATATCTGAACGCTTATTTGGGGTAGTTTTTGGTGTAGCATCACAGATTGTAGAAGAAGGCGTGTGCTCGATGGAAGATGTCGATAGAGGTGCTAAAGTCGGTCTTCGCTGGGCTAAGGGTCCGTTTGAATTGATGAATAAAATTGGGATCGAAAAATCCTACTCTATGGCTCAAAGTTACAGTCAACTTTGTACGCTCGAAGATGGAACCGAATCCTGGAAAGTTCCAGTATCTTTCAAGCAACAAGCTGAAAATAAAAAACCATGGAATTTCTCTTATGTGGACACTGCTATATCAAAGGGAATAGCGACTATAACTATCAACAGGCCTGAGGCAATGAATGCACTTAATGAGACAGTTATAGCACAATTAGGAGATGCGGTTCAACAGGTTAATCGGAATGATTCCGTACATACAATTGTTCTTGACGGTGCTGGAAAAGCATTTGTTGCAGGTGCGGATGTCAAATTTTTTGTTGATAAGATTAGAGCGGATTCCATAGATGATATCTATGAATTTACCGCAAATGGGCACAAAGTCCTCAATTCAATAGAGAACTCTACTAAAACGACTATTGCTCTAACAACGGGGCTCGCTCTTGGCGGTGGACTAGAACTCGCTTTAACTTGCGACTATAGAATTGGAACTCGCAGAACTCAATTTAGATTCCCCGAAACATCTATCGGAATTTATCCTGGGCTTGGCGGTTCACAGAGACCAGCCAAGATTTGTGGAATACCTGCTGCTCGATGGGCCGTGCTGGGTGGTAATTTCATGACGGCTCAAGTCGCTTCAGATTTAGGGCTATTGACGCATTTAGTAGAAGTTTCAGCAGTAGAGTCATGTATTACTGAATGTGCTAATGCAGGTAAACCAGAAAATAAGTATCCTGGAGCCCCAGCACAAGTTGACAGTCAAATAGCAAAGTTTGCTTCACAGTTTTACAGTGATTCCAATATGAACACTCTCCTCGATGGAAAATGTCCTGAAGGATTTGATAGTGAAGACAAGATAATTTCTAGGCAATTAAAGAATTTGAAGTTCACAGCACCAATTGCACTGTCTATGGCTAGTGATTTGATTGATGCAACAGCAAAAAATTCCCTTAAAGATGGTTTAGAAATGGAATTATCAAAATTACATGATATATTTTCTACTAATGATGCACTGGAAGGGCTTTCAGCACTAATTGAAGGACGACGTCCAACCTACAATAACTCTTAATCAGGCCCACTTTTCTTGCATTGAGACTATGCTTTGAATTAATTCTTCAAGTTTTAGGGTTTCTTGACTTTCTTTAGCAAATTCGATCCTACTTGTGACAGCCTCTACAAGTTCGGTACTCGGCTTGTCTTGGATTATGTTAGCTATGACCTGTTCAATTGTTTGTCCCTTGCCATGTAAGATTGCAAGTCTTGCTTTTGCTAATTCTTCTTCGTCTTTTGGCTCCCTTACTCCAGTCATATGGCTCTCTCCAAGACTTTCTTTTGGTTCAACTGATTATACCATTCTTGCCAACCCTGAACCTCTTCATTGCTCCACTGACTTAACGGGCCATCATTTTCGATACGTTCATCTATGTCACTTAGCTGAGTAAATGTAGAGTTTTGTGCTTGCTTAATACCAGGAGAACCAAGAACCAATGCTTTTTCGATTATTGAGCAACTAAGTGCTAGGCTATTGGTGTCAGTAGAACTCCAATAGGCCATGAATCCAGGATGCGTGTGTACCCATAGTTTGAATGGAGCCAAAAAGCCGTGAGGTGGTTTAAGAATCACTCTTCCAGGGTCGCCCCAGTCCAAGGAAACATTGTCTTCACTATCGATTAGGACAGAAGTTTCCAATCCTGCTAGTAGTGATAAGGAATATACTACATCCCATCTTCCCAAGGAAGCACCTTTTCTTTGTACATCTAATAGTAAAGGATTCTCTACATCTTTTTGCCTTGCCAGTTGGCAAATATCAAACCATTCGTCATTACTAATCTCTAATTCTTCAATATGCGGTATTTCTATCATTGTGTTGCCTCCTTTGTTTGTCTTATCTCGGGGAAACTGAGCTGTCCAAAATTCATAGAACCCATCGCTTGGATAGGCGAAGGACTATCTCGCAGTTGTTGTAAAGCCCATTGTGCACCATAAGATGCAGAAATAGCGAAACCAAATTCAAGATTTCCAATATTTAGCGCACCTTCATGCTGACAACTCTTTGGTTCATGGTCAGGAGTCATATGTGCAACAAGTGCATGTTGAGAATCCGATGATAATACGAGGTAGCCATCGCCACCACACCTTAGATCAATCCAAGGAATCTCAAGTGAATGAACTAACCTTCGAGGCTCTGGTCTATCGACACAAATGATTACATAATCAGAATTTTTAACCTGTTTAATATCTCTAAAGTTTTCACCAATTCCATTAACTGATACACCTTTATCTTCTAATGAGGCAAACCTTGATGCTAAACATTCAACCTTTTTCTTTCCTATATCATCGCTGGAATATTTTTGGTGACCTAGGTTTTTATCTTCGACAATATCAGCATCCATGAGGATTATTTCACATCGTGCTTCTATTCTTCTAAGCGCTGGTACAAGTAAATCTACAGTTTGACTGCCAATACCACCCGCTCCAATAATAGTCAATACAGGGCGCCTAATATCCATGGTCATACCAAATAATCAATTCAACACCTTTTAAACAATTAATCCGGTCCTATCTCTTGATTTCCAATGATAATCTCCGCCGACATTTGAAAAGGAGAATGCCTACGCAGGTTCATGGGCGACAAAGTAGCGATGATTACCGGGGTGACGGGTCAAGATGGATCTTATCTTGCTGAATTATTGCTTTCAAAGGGATATATTGTCTATGGATTAGTTCGTAGAGTTTCTCAGCCAACACTTGGTCGTAGTCTGATAAACCATCTGATAGATAATGATAATTTCCACTTGATTAATGGTGACTTAGCAGACCAGAATTCCATTGATAATGCTGTATCAACCGCTCAACCTGAAGAGTTTTATAATTTAGGGGCAATGTCATTTGTCCCTGAATCTTGGAGGTCCCCTATGATGACTGCGGATATTACCGGACTTGGTGCTCTACGTTGCCTCGAAGCAATCCGTAAGCATGCACCGAAGTGTAAATTTTACCAAGCAGGCTCTTCAGAACAGTATGGTAAAGTTAGACATGTTCCTCAAACCGAGGATACACCATTCCACCCAAGATCTCCATATGGCTGTGCAAAGGTATTCGCTTTTGAAATCACTAGAAACTACCGTGAATCATATGACATGTTTGCTTGCACTGGAATTCTTTTTAATCATGAAAGCCCACGCAGAGGTTTGGAATTTGTTACCCGTAAAGTAACAATGACTGCTGCTAGAATTGCTCATGGGTTTGATCAATGTCTGTGGATTGGCAATGTCGAAGCAAAGCGTGATTGGGGATTTGCAGGCGATTATGTGGAGATGCAATGGAGAATGCTTCAACAAGAGAGGCCAGAAGACTTTGTTGTTGCAACAGGAAGAACACATAGTGTACGTGATATGATATCACTTGCTTTCTCACATGTGGGCATGACTCTAACTTGGTCTGGCGAAGGTGTTGACACAATAGCAACCGATCAAAACGGAGAGATTAGAGTTAGAACTAATCCGAAGTTCTTCCGTCCTGCTGAAGTGGATTTATTGATTGGAGATGCATCATTGTCGCAAGAAAAATTGGGATGGGTCCCAGAAACTTCTTTCGAACAACTAGTTGCTATGATGGTCGATTCTGATATGAATATAGTCCAAGAAGCCGTGGATGGAGGTTATACTCCTCCAACTCCTCCAGAATGATGGGGGGGTGTAAATGACTGACAAACCTATTCTGTATAGTTTCAGGCGTTGCCCATATGCAATGAGGGCAAGAATGTCCATTGTTCGCTCAGATTTTCACGTCGAGCACCGCGAAGTAATATTACGAGATAGGCCGCAGCATATGATGGAAATATCCCCGAAAGGTACCGTACCAGTTCTTCTTTTATCAGATGGAACAGTGATTGAAGAAAGCCTTGAGATAATGCAGCATGTTCTTGATTGGCAACTTAGTGAAATTGAAACTCAATGGATTTCAAGAAATGATGATGAATTCAAGTTTCATCTTGACCGATATAAGTATCCAAATAGATATGAGGATGTAGAAAGTTTACATCATCGTCAACAAGCCTCAATGTATCTTAATGAATTGAATGCTTTTCTTGTCGAAGGTGGCATTACTTCTTCGTTAAGCGACGCTTTGTTTCCTTTTGTTCGCCAATTCGCTAATCATGATAGAGATTGGTTTGATTCTCAATCATGGAATAATATCCATGAATGGCTTTCAAGTAATCTAGAAAGTTCTGAATTCAAAACTTGCATGAAGAAGTACAAGCAATGGCATCAAGGAGACGATGCAGTTCACTTCCCAATTATTGTATAATTGGAAGGTGTTTAACAGGCGGTGCGATACCCAAATCTTCTGGGAAGAACATTGTGGCTTCTGGGATAGGAATGGGAGTAATTTCTTGTCCGACAAGAGCAACTCTACTCGGTTTAGAATCAGATAAAATTTTCCTTCCCGTTAGAGGAGCAATCTTGGCTGAGAATTCCATGATATCATCATGCCATGGCATGTTTTCAGAACTGAGATTTTCCCTACTATGGCCGACAAAAACATAGCCCTTATTTTCTATAAAGTCAGGGTCTGCACGGTTATCAAGTGCAGCAAATTGTTCAATATGCTTATCGCTCATATTTATTCCTTTCATCAAAGTATGCCGACATACGATTCGGGTGTCCAGGGATGGAAGTAGATCGATAGTTTTCTCAAATTGTTCCCAAGCTCTAGTATTCCATTTTGGTTTACAGACTTCATTGAACACCTTCTTATTTGGAGCATCTACAGAAACATAAAGTTGAGTAGGCAAGGTATCCAATTTTTCTAGTATCTTTGGAAATGTTCCATTTGTTACTAACATTGTTGTCATTCCATGCTTGTGACACAGGTCCATGTACTCAGCAAGCCTAGTGTAAAGAGTAGGCTCCCCATTTAATGAAATCGCAACATGTTTTGGATTTTGAGCATCTAACCATTTTTCTCTTGGAACTTTTGGATTACCACCAAATCCGGAAAGTAGTCTTCGTTGCGCCCTTACAGATTCGTACAACAATTCCATTGGGTCTTGGTCGGTCAACTCAAGAGTATCCATGTGAGGCTCTCTCCAACAGTAGGTACAAGCTAGATTACACTGGTCAACCACAGGTGATGTTTGCATACAATTATGGCTTTGAACACCGTAGAATTTTCCTTTGTAACATTGTCTATCTCTAAGTAATGATTCTTTGGTCCAATGGCAAGTTTTTACTCCACCATGTTCCCCAACAATGTGGTATCTCTGCTTCTGCAATTTTGCTTTCAATGCAAGGTCCATTCCCATTAAGGTCACGCTCCTGAGCCGTCAGCCACTGTTCCACAGATGTGGGGTTGGGTTAGGCTCGGACATGCCTCCGAAATCCTTCCTGATTATCAATGGAGCGCTTACTTATTTAGAATCGGCAAGAATGCATTCGCAGCCTTTTCACAAGCATTTGCAACGTCATCTAATCTTTGCAATACCCTATACATGTGCATTGCAGCGAGTGGTGAATCATCGCCATTGGTAAACACATAACCAGCAGCCTCAGCTTCAACAATATCTGTTTCATGCTCTTTGATATTCACTTCTCGGATAAGATCTGCCAGTATTATTTCTGCAGCCTTGGTTTGTCCAGAAATAGTGAAGTCTCTTAATGCCTCTACAGTATCTTCGTACTTAGCAACTGTTTCAGAAACAGACTTCGCCATTCCTTTGAGCATTTCCTTGGCTTTATCATCATCGAATAATGGTCGGAAATTTAGTTGTTCAGCTACATTCTGTGCATAGTCTGCAATTCTATCTTGACGAGTGACCATGTATAGGAAATCATCAACACCAACATGCACTCCAAATCTCATATCCTTGAGAGCCATTCTACGAATTTCGGCTTTCACATTATCCGCAACTAATTCGGCATCGATTGTGTTTTGAATAGAATCTGCAGGGTCTTCGCCGTCACATGCTTGGTTTACTGCTTCAAGCATATGTTCAACAGTCTTCTCAACCTCTTGTGCATGTTGATGGAATAATTCGAATGGAGTGACAGAGTGTCCATCTCCTCCAACATCGGAAAGAGCTTCTTCTACATGCACTTCCCCACCACTCTTCCATATTGCTAATCCTACAGCGATAAATGATAGAGGTAGTAGTACAATCATGTTTAGATCTTCTCCACCAGAAGCCACGAATAATACGACTGCACCAAAGGCTGCTACAGGTACGCTTGCAACCCATGACATGGCAATCTTTCCAAAGACACGGAAGTCGACCGCTTTTGCACCGCCTGCTAGTCCAACACCTACTACTGCACCTACAAGGGTGTGAGTTGTGGAAACTGGAACAGCCAGGAATGGCATCGAGAACATAAGGATAGTCGTAGCAGCGCCGAATTCAGCAGCAAAACCACGAGTTGGAGTGATGTCGGTAATTTTCTTACCAATAGTTTCCATAACTCTCCAACCCCATGTCATTACACCTATTGCGATACCTGCAGAACCTAGCAGTATTAACCACAGAGGAATAGGAGCCTTGTCCAATAATTGTTGGCCATCAGAGGATAGAACTTGCCAAACAGCGGCCATCGGACCTATTGCGTTAGATCTGTCATTTGCTCCATGTGCAAATGCTACATATGCAGCAGTAATAATCTGTAGCCAAACAAATATTCTTTCCACGCCTCTAAACCCTTTGTGTTCCTCTTCAATGTTAATTCTCCTAAGAACATAGTATAGACAAAGACTTGCAATTGCTCCTATTACTGCAGCCAATATCAGGGAGTTTATTGGGAACCACGCATTATCTGCAAATGGATTGAAAACCCCGTCTTCTTTAACAGGTAGCCAGTCATATTTGTCATCGATCCAGCCATTTGATGCAGCTTTACTGAAGAAACCTTTCAATGCTTTGAACTGAAGAGCAAGGCCAAGAATAAAGAATGTAGGGAATGCTAGAATTGGAGCTAGCCACCTAGACCTTTGAATTGGAGTTGCAGAGTCAAGGATTGTTTTCTTGATAATCATGTATGAAAAGAAAGCGATTAATGCTCCCATCAATGGACTTGCTACCCAAGACATGACGACTTTACCAACGACATCCCAATCTATTAGTCCTCCTGCATCAGGATGCTTTACTTCAAGAACTAGTCCTATGCCAAGAATTCCACCTATGATTGAGTGAGTTGTTGAAACCGGCAATCCGAATCTGGTTGCTACAGTAAGCCATGTTGCCGCAGCCATCATAGCAGCAATAAATCCAAATGCTAAATCTTTAGAGAATTCATCATCGACATAATCTGCTGAGAAATCGACTGCTAGTATGCCTTTACGAACAGTATCAGTAACGGCATCTCCAGCAAAGAAAGCACCGCAAAATTCGAAAATTGCAGCGATAATTACCGCTTGCTTTAATGTTAAAGCGCGAGAACCGACAGATGTCCCCATTGCATTAGCAACATCATTAGCACCAATGTTCCAAGCCATATATGCACAAACAATTAATGCAAGTCCAATCAATATTAGAGTAATAGGTTCCATATTATTTTCCAGCGAAAGTAAGTATATTAGTTAAATTAGATATAATCTATATAGTACTATTTATTCGGTAGAATGAATATTATGTCGTTAGGTCCAGGTGGTCAAGATGTTCGTAGATTGCAAAGTACAGGAGGGAGCACCTTCACTCTCAGCCTTCCTAAGCCATGGGTTATTCAACATAAACTCAGTTCTAGGGACGTTTTGAAAATCGATTGGCGCCCTAGTGGCGCGCTTAGAATAACGCCCTTAGATGCGGTAGAAAGATTAGAAAAAAACGTATTTTTTTCAATGAATAAATTACCAGAAAATAGTTTATTTGACCATTTGATGGGAGCCTATATTTCTGGCGCCGATATGATAAGAATAGAAAAAATATCTAGTCAGACGAGGAAGTCAAACCTTCAAGTAAGACGGTTTTTAAGAAATACGAGAGGGTTTGAAATATTTGAGGAAACCGACGACTCAATGATACTAAAATGCTTACTAAATCCAGGAGATATGCCAATCCATGCAAGCCTAAATAGGATGTATTTACTTCTAACCTCTCTAATTAGAGATTTACTATCTATTTTTGAGGGAGAGGATAAAGAGTTCATTCAAGATGCAGCCGACCGAGAAAATGAAGTCGACGCCTTACTCTATCTAATCGAAAGACAGGTTAGGATATCTCTCGATTCGCACAAGGTCGCCTCTAGTTTGAATCTAAGTAGGACACAAGCTCTCGAATATGCGAACCTAGCCCGTTCTCTTGAACGAATGATGGACCATGCGTACACGCTATCTGAACTCGTCAAAGATAACCCAAATCTAACAACCAATATGATTGACATGGCGCCATTGGAACAACTTCCTAAATGGCAATTAGCCTTGAAAGAGTTAATGATTAACATTAGAACAAGAGATTCGACTAGGATAGAAATTGCAAGAGGCGAATTAAAGCAATGTCAACAAGTATTGAAAAGACATGAAAAAGACCTACTTGATAATCACAGGCATAACGAGTGGATGGCGTTTGACCTGAGTTTATCTGAATCGGTGAGAAGACTCTGTGCTTATGCTAGAGACTTTGGAGAGATCCTGTTAAACATGTTAGTTTTCAGTAAAATAACCTCCATTAATTAGGTGTAAATAAAAACACTTAATTTAGTTATTACACCTATGTGTTGGCTATGTTACCGCTTATTAATATAAGACGGGTTCCTAATATACACTGAAGCAAATAGGAATAACCGAGGCGACACATATGGATAAAGAATTAGAAAATTTTGTAGAACAAACAATGGAAAAGCAAGTATATCGAAATGGAATATTTTCGAACTGGATTGATGCTGTAATTCAATCCATGGCAGACTTTAGAGCTACCCCCGATACACGTGGAATGTACGGAATTAGAGGTGATCAGTAATGGATAGTTACCTTGAATCATACGTTGATTCCGTGATGGACTCTCAAAATTACAGGAGCGGTATTGAATTAAGTACATCCTGGTTTTCAAGATTATTTACTAGAAAATCAAAAGTTGAATAATGCTAAGTTCCTTAATGGGCCCCTCGATGGCACATCATGCGTCGGTGGTTTCCCCACACTTTGGGACTGTTGACTCCTATTGTGACAATAGTTGGATTGTTACTCGGAAATTGGTGGATGGGTTCAACGATTTTTCTTGCACTTATTCTATATCCAATAATAGATATTATTGCAGGTAAGAGTTCTAAGATCGAACCTGCAGAATCAAGAAAGCAATTTGATTTGATAATTCATGCTCATGGAATACTTGTTCCAATTATTATTGGATTATTATTTTGGAAAGTTCTAACTTCGCCTTTGGATAATTTCCTTTGGCTGGGAGTCGTATCGGTAGGATTGAATTCTGGTGCTTCTGGGATTATTACGGCACATGAATTGGGCCATAGAAAGCCTAAATCTTTCAGTTGGTGGCTTGCTCGACTGGATCTTCTTTGTGTTAATTATCTTCACTTTACAGTAGAGCATAATCATACACATCACAAACATTGGGCCCGCCCAATCGATCCGACATCAGCACCATTGGGCCGAAGTGTTTACTTTCATTTTCTCCGCACTATTCCGCTTCAAATTATTGGAGCATATAGGGCTAGGCCGAGAGATGTTAGAATTTCATTTGCCATTCAAGCATTAGTTCTCGGTTCAATTTTAATTTATTCAAGAGATTTATTTTTAATTTTTATTACTCAGTCAATAATAGCTATTTTTCTACTTGAGTTTGTTAATTATTTACAACATTATGGTTTATCTCGTGCTATGGATGAAAGAGCAGATGCAAGTCATGCTTGGGAAAGTAGGCACCGTTGGTCTAGATGGACATTGATGGAATTGCCACTTCATCCATCACACCATCTTCAATCAAGTAGGCCCTATCATAGATTAGAGATGCATGATAATGCTCCGCAACTACCAAATGGGTATTATGTAATGTTCTGGACAGCCTTGATTCCCCCTTTATTTCATTACAGAATGAAAAGGGCGCTACAATAGCATTTGAAACATTCATATATATATTAAAACTTAACACTGCTGCTTATTAGTGGTAATCATGTTAGAAGTTGAAGGTCTCATGAAGTCATTTGGAATGGGGTCGAATAAACTTCATGTTCTAAAAGGAATAGATATGAAAATGAAAAAAGGCGAACTTGTTGCACTGATGGGACCTTCTGGTTGTGGTAAGTCCACACTTCTGAATATCATTGGTGGCTTGTTACCTGGCGACGGGGGTAACATCACCTTGAAGGCTAGAGACTACGGACTAAAAGGTCCATCAAATGTCGTTGATGTTAGACGAGAATTAGTTGGTTGGATTTTCCAGGATTTTCATTTATTAAATCATCTTTCCGCCATGGATAATGTGGCAATGGCTCTAGAGTTATCTGGAATTGAATCTAAAGAGTCGGAGATTAGAGCAGCAGAGGCACTGAATAAAGTTGGATTAGGTGATAGAATGCACCATATTCCTGAGCAATTATCTGGTGGTCAGCAACAAAGAGTGGCGATTGCTAGAGCTATTGCTGGAAATCGCCCATTACTTCTTGCAGACGAGCCGACTGGAAATTTAGACATAGCCAGTGGAAAAGAGGTATTGCAACTTTTCAAAGACTTGTGTCATGATGAAGAGAATCCTATCTCTATTCTTATGGTCACTCACGATCCTGAACTTGCTTCAAATGCGGATAGAATGCTATTGTTGACAGATGGCAAAACAAAGGCTTCGGATATTCGAAGTGCATGGGGACTTGACGACTTAGAAGGTGAAGAAGAATGAGTTCTGAATCTGAAGAGGAAAACTTTGATGCATTTACTGTAGAAGAGGCACCTAAGATAAATTTCATAGAAAGATGGCGAAGAAGAGTTCGCGATACTCCAGAAAATATTAGACTCGCCTCTCAAAGTGCTTGGAGAGGAAGAGAAAGAGGATTAGCGGTTGTTGCAGGAGTATTCCTTGCTTCATTAGTAATCACAACTGTACTTTCATATGGAGTAGGGCTTTCTCAAATTTTCTTTGATGAATCATTAAGCGGTGAGCCAATTGATGCAAAGATAGAGTATGCACGTGAACCAGTCGAAGGTGTAGATGGCTGGTCAAACAACACTTCTACCATGCAAAATGTCTGTACTGAATTAATGGAGTCTTACTCTGAAGAGTTGAGCGATTGTACACTTATTTTCGGCCGCCAAGGCATACACAGTGGTGGATTTTTCAATGAAGATTTCGTCTTTGCTCAACCACTGGAAATGAGATCCATAACGGATGATGAGAATCCATATTGGCTCAATGTCACTTTCCAATATCCTGAACTTGATGAAGCAGGACCGCCGATTTCGGATATGCGTTCTATACGATTGATGGGCCCCGAGGCATTTGATGGGGAATTAGCTAGTAGATATGGAGAACGAATAATTCAAGGACAAGGGGAATGGCCAAATCCTGAAAACATGTCTTCACAAAGAGGGGTAATACTTCCCTCTAACATCGCTTCACAAGCCAAAGCAGAGGTTGGTGATGTGTTAGAAGCAGTAGAATTTGTTTATGTTGTAGATAGCGAATTCTTCGATTCTGGTGGAGTAGAATTAGTTGAATCATGCCCTGGAGTGGCTTCAGCATCACCTAACGGCAAGATATACTGCCGTCAATCTATAATAATGACAAATATGACTGTTGTTGGAATCTACCAACCATGGGACTTAGGAAATCCTACCCTTGCACCTAATCCGATTTTTACAACTTGGACCGCTTTAGAAGAAAGCGAGAGAGCGACTTTGATGGATTATGACCACATGTATCTTGGAGTCACTATCGATAGAAGTCAGTTGCCGACTACCTCGACTGCAGACGCTCAGGATTGGCTTAATGTATTGAAAAGCGATATAATGAATGATAATTATACTTCAGAAGGAGTAGAATTATTTTATACAGATATAGTTGGAGGAACGATTACTTTCCTCAACATCTTCCTTGGTTTGATTCAAACTTTTGACTACATCATCATGGTGCCAATTGTTGTGATGTCCTTGGCAGTTCTTGTTTACGGGTTGATTCTTTCACTTGAACAACGCCGTAAAGAAATTAGTATTCATCGAGTAATTGGCGCAGATAGCGCTGGACTTCAAGGGATGGTTCTATTGGAATTAGCTGTATTTTCCTCAGTCGCTTGGATTGCTGGGTATCTTTTAGCTATGTTTTCTGTACCCATTGTTCTATCAGCAGTTGGATTTATGGAATTCAGGACTGGTGAATTCGATATAGATCCAGCATTAAGTTTCGGTTCAACAGTATTTACCGCGCTTTCAACACTTGGTCTTGCGATTCTTTTCGGAAGGAAGCGTTCACAGAAATTCATTGAATTAGAAATTGAAGAGGGAGTAAAAAGCACAATGCAATCAGCAGAACCAAAGAGATGGCTTCATTGGTTATGTTTTATTTTCGGATTGATTTCTGTTATTGATACGTGGCTCGAGATGAACGGTAGTGAAGATGGAATCGTTTCCAATTTCTTCTTCGAGGGGCTTCTAGGAATATTTGGACCATTCCTTCTTTGGATTGGAGGCGCGTTACTGCTTGGAAGAATTGGAGCAAAAGGTCCTCAAATCATGCAGTTATTATTTGGCCGTACGCCGTTATTGAAAGACGTCAAGAGAGGTTTGAAAGGTTCAGGCTCTACTGAGTCAGTAAATCGATTAGCAGTGATTATGCTACTGACACTTTCAATCGTAACCTTGGCTGCAGTTCAAGGATATACAGGTACACTTGTTGATGAAAGAACCGTAGATGCTACAGTTGGTTCAGATGTTCAAGTTACCTTTGAGAATACTCAAAATCAGTCACAGGCTCTTTCCATCTTCAATGAAATATACGATGGCAGCAGCACTGCGATTGCTACCACAGTCCCGAGTATTTTGTTAAAACCATCAGATGGTGGAGACACCCTTAGAACCTGGGTAATTCTTGACGATAGTGATGGAGTGCTAAAATGGAATGAACAATCTATTCCAGGTACTGATGTTTCAAACGCTTTAGATGCCTACTCTAAACTCGGCTTTACTGCAGGCGAAGATTCAGCCTATACTTTGAAACTTGCCGGTTCAGATGGCGGAAAAGGTGAAAATTTAGATGATGTTCTCTTGAAAGAAGGAGATAAGCAATTTGAAACATTAGAATTTACTTGGGATGAGATATCCTTTAGATTCATAAATAGTACAGATGATATCGACCCATTTGAATTATTCTTAGAATATACCGAATTGATGAATTTAGATCTAAGCGATGTTGATTTCTCTGGACAGGATTTGAGTTATAGAAACCTTAGCCGTATAGACTTTAGTGGAGCAAATCTTTCGGGGGCAAATCTTCAAGGTTCCAATCTCAGTGAATCAATCTTAGTAGGAACTAATTTAGATAATGCTAAACTTCAAAATACCAATTTAATCAACTCAATCATCGTTGAACTTACTGAAGGTTCTATGGTTCAAGCAAACCTCAGTGGTGCAAATATGGCTGGATTATTCGGTGACGTTGACTTTTCACAAGCAATTCTTGGTAATGCAACTTGCCCTGATGAAAGTTTGGCAAATGATACAGTATGTGCTTCCGGAGCATCATTTATTCCGACCCCACTTGCAGCTCCTATTTTTGCTGCAGGAGTACAAGTTGAATTCATCGTAACACCTCATAACATCACATTAGAGTACATGGGTATTCACAAGTATATTCCAGGAATTTCAACAACCACTATTGATAGTGAGTTGATAATTGGTGAATCAGCATGGAGAACCTTGGTTGGAGAAAATAGAACTTCAAACCATAATTCAACAACATGGATATTTAGAGTCGATGGAGTAGAAGATGAAGACTTGGAAACTCTCGGTTCCAATATTGAAGCTGATTCTAGAGTTGCTGGAGTTGTTGATTGGGCTAGTGAGCATAAAAATGTAGAACGAAATGGTGGTTTAATATTTGGAACGCCAGGACTTCTATCACTTCAATTCGTAGTTGCTAGTATTGCAGCAGTAGCCTCTAGCTTCGTATTCTTATCGTTGGTTCTTAATCAGAGAAAGAAAGAATTGGCTGTTCTACAAGCTATTGGGGCTAGTCCAAACCAAATTTTACGATTAGTACTATTTGAGATATTATCTATTGTAATGGTCTCCATGGTCTTAGGTTTGGTACTTGGAATTGGTCTAGCATTTTCATTCAATGGTTTCTTTGATGTCTTTGGATTTATCTTCGGAATATTTGGAGGTACATCTACTAGTATTCGTAGAGAATTAGTTTATCCTTGGCTGCAACTTGGATTTGTTTCGTTATCTGTCTTTGCTGCTGTAGTAATGGCGTTACTTGTCACTACTCGTAGAGCATTAAAGTCTGACCTAGCAATGGTCTTGAAGGGGGAGTGAGAATGGTTGATAGTATTTTGAAAGCACAGGCATTGTATCACGTATACGAATCTAAGGCAGAAGATGGAAACGTAGTTGCACTTAGAGGAATTCATATCGATATAAAACAAGGTGAAGCAATAGCTGTTGTTGGTCCGTCTGGTTCAGGTAAATCAACTCTGATGAAGTGTCTTGGTGGATTGATGAAAGCGAGTGCAGGGTCAGTTTTCCTCGCAGGTAAAAATATGACTCGCCTTAGTGGCCCTGAACTTGTTCATCTTAGACAAAAGACTGTTTCGTTTATTTTCCAAGATGGAAATCTACTTCCTAACATGAATGCAAGAGACAATGTTGCTCAGCCGCTTAGGCATCAAGGAATTTCTTCAAGAAAAGCGCTAAAATTAGCAGATGAAATGTTAGATAAATTAGGAATTTTACATCGTGCTAAAGCATTACCAATGAAATTAAGTGGCGGTGAACAGCAAAGAGTTGCAATTGCCAGAGCATTGATTACCAATCCAAGATTAATTCTTGCTGATGAACCAACAGGTGCTTTAGATCCAAT
>Ga0315315_10002542_pt1 | contig 16736 bp, 15 predicted proteins | sample M140m3416metaG_FD_203699 | JGI IMG/M metagenome (GOLD analysis project Ga0315315, IMG submission 203699) | Ammonia-oxidizing marine archaeal communities from Monterey Bay, California, United States - M1 40m 3416 | ecosystem: Environmental > Aquatic > Marine > Intertidal zone | place: USA... | reverse complement strand
GATAATATTTAGAATATATGTGCCAATAAAAAATAGAATTGAGATTTCTCGGTTTCTTTTATAGTGATCAGTAAGTGTCCTTAAATCTGCATCAGAGTATTCTCCTTGAAATTCATCATTAGTATTGCCTTCTGTTCTGCTTAAGTAGGAGTTCTTGTAAAGTTGATAGCTATTGTTGCTATCATTTATATAATATGCTGATGTAATAAAGCCTGCATAGATGACAGGTACTTTCCAGTATTTCTCTGTATATATTTGTCCTGCTCCAGGTATTATGGCTGAATATAGTCCTGCTTTTTTAGGTATTTTATTAGGTTTTTCTTCTGCTATAGTAATATGACAGAGGCTGCAGAGGATGAGAGTTAATATTTGTTTTATTATTGACAAATTATTTTTTGAGAATTCTTATTATTTCTTGTAATCCTTCTTCGTCTTCAAAAGGGATAATCAGTTTTCCATTCCCTTTTTTATTTTGTTTTAATTCTATATCAGAATGAAATTGCTGCGATAGATCATATATTATCTTTTGTTGAGAGAAGGGTATATGGTCCTTTATTTTTTCTGCTTTTGAGATTTGCTTGTATATTTTTCTGGAGAATTCCTTAGCTAATTGCTCTACCTCTCTTACTGAGTATCCATTTGCCATGATATCATGATATAGATTTATTTTTGAGGTGCTAGATTCTATTGAAAGTAATGCTCTTGCATGCCCATTGCTAATTAATCCATGTATTAATCCTTTCTGGATTTCCTCAGGTAGTTTTAATAGCCTTAAGAAATTAGCTACAGTGCTTCTTTTTTTTCCTACACGTTCGCTACACTCTTCTTGTGTAAGTTTTATTTCTTGAATTAATCGTTCATAGCTTAGAGCTACTTCAATTGGATTAAGATTTTCTCTCTGAATGTTTTCAACTAGTGCCATCTCGAGCATCTCTTGATCATTAGCGATTCTTATAAAAGAAGGTATTTTATTGAGTCCTGCTATTTTTGCTGCTCTAAGTCTTCTTTCTCCTGAGATTAATTGGAATTCTTTTTCTTGCATTTTACGAACCGTGATAGGTTGTATTATCCCTAATTTTTCAATTGAAATAGCAAGTTCATTTAATCTTTCATGATTAAATTCCATTCTGGGCTGAAAGGGATTGGTAACTATTTGTGAAATAAGAATTTCATGTGTATTTGCTAAATTAACTGATGATTCATTCGTTTTTTTGTTTTTTGATGAATCTATAATGTCAGTTGTGTTGTTTCCTAATATTGCTGCTAATCCTCTTCCTAATACTCCCTTTTCTTTACTCATAGGTCAAGCTTTTTTTCTGTCCTTTTTATTAATTCATTAGCTAAGTTTAGGTAGTTAATCGCTCCTTTACTTGTAGCATCATGTATTACAATTGTTTCTCCAAAAGATGGTGATTCCCCTAAACGCACATTTCTATGAATAATTGTCTTAAAAACCATGTCTTGGAAGTGAGTCTTTACTTCTTCAACTACTTGGTTAGATAATCTTAATCGCGTGTCATACATTGTTAGTAGTAGTCCTTCAATTTCTAGCTTAATATTAAATCGTTGTTGAACAACTTTTATTGTGTTGAGTAGTTTGCCTAATCCCTCAAGAGCAAAATATTCACATTGTATAGGTACAATCACACTATCAGCCGCAGATAAAGCATTTAATGTAAGAAGTCCTAGTGATGGAGCGCAATCTATTATAATATATTCATAATTGTCTTTTGTAGATGCTAATATCTCTTTCATTTGGTATTCTCGTTCTTCTATATCTACAAGGTCTAATTCTGCTCCCACTAAATCGACATTTGCTGGTATTAGATCTAAGTTTGGGCTTTTAGTAGTCAGTATGCAATCATTTGCATCTATCTTTTTTGTCATACACTCATAGATTCCTTTGTTTATCTTTTGAGGATTGTGCCCTACTCCTGAAGTAGCATTAGCTTGAGGGTCGGCATCAACTAATAAAACTTTCTTTTCAAGTATGCCTAAGCTACCTGCTAGGTTCATAGCTGTAGTTGTCTTTCCTACTCCTCCTTTTTGATTTGCTATTGCAATTATCTTTCCCATTTATCAATGTATTTTAGACGATAAAAGTAAGGTGTCATATTAGTTTCGCAATCTCTTAATTACATAAATTATTAACAAAAAAGTAGAGTTGTTAATATTTCAGTAGAGTGAAAAGGGGTGAAGGGTTTTTTCCTAATCTTTTCCTAGTTCATCAAAGCTAACCTCAGTGAATTCAGTTGATGATTCTTCTTTTTGGCTAGAGATTTCCTCTTCTTTCTTATTTATATTTTTCTTGTTAGATATTATCTCTTCTCCCTTTTCTGAGATGATATATTGGCTTACTTCTTTAAACGCTTGCTCAAAGTTTCTGAAGTCTTCTTTGTAAAGATATATTTTATGCTTTCGATATGATGCTATGCCTTCATCATTAGTGTCTTTTATGCTTTCAGTAATTGTCATATAATAATCTTCTGCCTTCGTTGATCTTACATCAAAGAAATATGTCCTTCTACCCGCTCTTACTTTCTTTGAAAATATTTCTTGAATTTCTTGCTTCCCCTTCATAATTTTCTATTTTTTATTTGTCAAATATAGAATAATTTAATTAATCTTTAATAATAAAGAGATGGTTAAACCGACCTGCTCTGACGTTTATACATTTTGTAATAGAATCCTTTATTTTTAAGTAATTCTTGATGACTACCTTTTTCTATTATTGTTCCTCTCTTTAGTACTATAATATAGTTAGAATCCTTAATGGTAGTTATTCTATGACTAATAATGATTGAGGTTTTACCTCTACTTTCATTCTTAAGTTTTTTTAGTATGTCTTGTTCTTTTTTAGCGTCAATTGCTGACAGGCAGTCATCAAATACAAATATCTCTGGTTTTTTGTAGAATGTACGCGCAATAGATAGTCTTTGTCTTTGTCCTCCAGATAATTTCACTCCCCTTTCTCCAATTACAGTTTCAAAACGATTATTGAAACTGTTAATCTCTCCTAATATCTGCGCTTTCTCTGCAGCATTAATTATCTCTTTCATGTTAGTTGTACTACTACCAAATGCAATATTTTCTTTTATAGATCCAGAGAATAAATATCCATCTTGTGGAATGTAGCCTATTGATGACCTTAGGTTAAATAAGTTGAGGTCTTGTATATTGGTTTCTCCGTAAATAATATCTCCTCTGCTTGTTTCGTATAATCGACATAATAGGTTAGCTATTGTTGATTTTCCGCTTCCTGTTTCTCCAAAGATTCCAATTGAGGAGCCTTCTTTAATGGTAAAGGTCACATCTTTTAGAGCCGTAATATCTGTGTCACTGTAGGTAAGACTTACATTATTAAAATGGATATCTCCAGAAATAGGCGTCGTATTATTAGTGTTGTTCTGTATTTCTGATTTTAGAAGTAGAAAATCATTTATCCTTTCTTGTGATGCAGCTGCTCGTTGTACTATTGATGTAATCCATCCCACTGAGGCTACTGGCCAAGCTAGCATGTTTACATAAATAATAAATTCAGCAATATTACCAGTAGTGATGTTTCCCTTAAATGTTTCTATTCCTCCTATGTAGATTGTAATAATAGTGCTCATCCCAATCATAGTAACAATAACAGGAAAAAAGAAAGCTTCAATTTTGACTAATTTTATTTGTTTATTTGTATATGATTTACATGCATCTGTAAATACTTTCCAGGTGTTTTTTTCATTCCTGAATGATTTAATGATTTTTATCGCAGAGAATGTTTCTTGCGATATAGTTGTTATTTCTGAAAGCTGATTCTGTACTCGTTCACTTTGTTTATTAATATTACTGCTTACCAGATATACTAATATTGCTAATATTGGAAGAGGCAATAGGACATATAGAGTTAGGGTATGGCTGATTCCCAACATCCTTGATATTACCAGATAGAACAGTATCGATATATTTATTGCATACATCAGTCCAGGACCAAGGTACATTCTGACTCTACTTACATCTTCAGATATTCTATTCATGAGATCACCAGTTTGGTTTTTCTTATAAAAACTCATACTTAGTTTCTGATACTGTTGGTAGATTTCATTTTTTAGATCAAATTCTATCTTTCGACTCATTACTATTACTGTTTGTCTCATAAAAAACATAAAGAGTCCTTTTAGTATCGCAAATATTACGATTAGACTTCCATATTTTAATAAGGTATAACGAATCTCAGATGTTGGTTTGGTATTGTCCTGCATATTTAGTAGAACACTATCAAATGCTTTTCGAACAAATTCAGCAGGATATAATGCAAATACGTTACTAATTGTTATAAAAAGAGTTCCTATTATTAGTAGGTTTCGGTATTTCCATAGGAATTTATTGAGATATTTTAAGTGTAGCATTAATTGTATCGTGTACTTTAATTGAATTGCCAAAAATAATAAGTAAATTCGCGACCGCTTTAAAATATGATTATATAACTTTTAAGTTGTCAACAATATAACAGGTATACTTATGAAAGCAGTGGATAGAGGAAAAATACAATTGGAAAATAGCCCTTTGCTTGAGGATATGACTACTATGGGGCATGAGCAGGTTGTTGTTTGTCAAGATAAGGCAACTGGATTGAAAGCCATTATCGCAATTCATGATACAACTTTAGGGCCAGCATTAGGAGGGACTCGGATGTGGAATTATTCTAATGAAAAAGATGCATTTCAAGATGTCCTTCGTTTATCTAGAGGAATGACTTTTAAGGCGGCAATATCTGGATTAGATTTAGGAGGAGGAAAAGCAGTAATTATTGGAGATTCTAAAACTGACAAAACTAAAGAGTTGATGCGTAGATTTGGAACTTTTGTTGACAGTCTTTCTGGAAGGTATATAACTGCTGAGGATGTGGGGATGAGTACTAAGGATATGGAGTATGTGCATATGGAAACTAAACATGTTACAGGCATACCTGAAAGTATGGGAGGTAGTGGGGATCCTTCTCCTGTAACTGCTTTTGGTGTCTATATGGGAATGAAGGCATCTGCACATTATAGATGGGGGTCTGAAAAGTTAGAAGGAAAAACTATAGTTGTTCAAGGCGTTGGGCATGTTGGAGAGAATTTAGTGAAACATTTGATTGAAGAAGGTGCAAATGTTATTATTAATGATATCAACAAGCATAAATTAGAGCAATTATCTAAGGAATTTGGATGTTCTGTTGTTATGGGTAATGATATATTTGATTTAGATATGGATATTTATGCTCCTTGTGCTTTAGGAGCAACAGTTAATCCTGAAACAATTAGTAGGTTAAAGTGTGATATTATTGCAGGTGCTGCAAATAATCAGTTAGCTGATGAGAGAAGAGATGGACAACTATGTGCAGAAAAAGGAATTTGTTATGCTCCTGATTTCTTGATTAATGCTGGAGGCTTAATTAATGTTTATTCTGAGCTTAAAGGATATAATAGGAATCATGCTCTTAGTCAGACTAGGGAAATTTATAATACTACTTTAGAGATTTTAAAGAAATCCGAGGTGGAGAACACTACGACATATGCTGCAGCACTAGAAATCGCACAAGAAAGAATTGATTTCAGAAAAAGTAATCCTGATGCTAAGTAGGAGGCATATTAGGGTTAAGGTTATGCAGTCTTTGTACTCTTTCCTTTCTGCAAAAGAAAATGATATAATCACTGCTGAGAAAAAAATGCTACAACATTTTGACTCTGTAGCATCATTAAAGTTGGTAATTATTTCATTAGTTGTGGAAATTGTTAATTATGCAAATCAGTTTTATGAAGAGGCTAAATATAAACATCTCCCTACTATTTCTGATTTAAATCCGAATACAAAATTTCTTAAAAATAAGGTTCTTATTCGTATTTTAAATGATAAGGAGTTAATTCGTAAAGCTTCAAAGGTTTCATCAATATGGATTAAAAATGATCATGATATAATACGTAAGTTATTTTCTTCAATAGTTAAATCTAGTCTATATTCGAATTATCTAGAATCTGATAAATGTTCAGATATTTATGAAAAGAAGTTTATTATTGATTTAATGAATGATTATATACTTAATAATCAGTTAGTTCATCATATTCTTGAGGAAAAAAGTATATATTGGATTGATGACCTTCCTTTTGTGGCGACTGTTATTTTTGGTGAAATGAAGGATGATGTCAAGGTTAGTTTTGATAAGACATTCAAGCATATTTCAGATAAAGAATTTGCTTTAAATCTTTTTCGGGATATCATAAATAATAATTCTAGTTATGAGAAGATTATTATACGATTCGCTAAAAACTGGGAATTAGATCGTATTGCAAAAATGGATCAACTTTTATTGAAAATGGCATTTTCAGAGATTTTATCTATGCCTAATTTGCCAATTAAGGTATCTATGAATGAGTATATTGAGATTTCAAAATACTATAGTACATCAAAGAGTAAGCTTTTTGTTAATGGACTTCTAGATAATTTTGTTAAAACTTATAAAAAAGAGGGGAAGATTAAGAAAATAGGTAAAGGGTTACTATAGAAAATATTATTTTTGAAAATGGATAAAATATTTTTAGCATTCTTAATTACACTTGCATGTAATAATAGCCAGAAAAAGAATATTAATGCTGATTTGGTTAAGCATTCACAAACAGCTGTAGAGTCTGCTGATAAAGTTGCGATGCCAAAGATTTCTTTTGAGAGTGATATTTTTGATTTTGGAGAAATGAATCAGAATGAGTCAGTAAGTACAGATTTTAGGTTTAAGAATATTGGAGAAGCACCCCTGCTAATTCGTTCAGCGAAAGGAAGTTGTGGGTGTACTGTTCCGGATTGGCCAAGAGACCTAATAGAGCCAGGAGAGGAAGCAGTCATTAAGGTCACTTTTAATAGTGGCAATAAAAAAGGGGAACAGAATAAAATAGTAACTTTGGTTACTAATGCTATTCCAAGTACTAAAGTATTAACAATTAAAGGAGCTGTTTTAGTTCCTGAAAATAATTAATTATGATTTTATTACAAGCATCAGGTTCAGGCATGAGTTCGTTAATTATGTTTGCTATGATTTTTGCAGTTATGTATTTTTTTATGATTCGTCCTCAAATTAAAAAACAAAAGCAGGAGAATCAATACAGAGAATCCTTAAAGAAAGGGGATAAGATTATTACTGTTGGCGGTTTACATGCAAAGGTCGTGGATGTAAAAGAAGAGACGTTAATTATTGACGTATATGGAGGCACTACTTTGAAGATAGAAAAATCAGCTGTTTCAATGAATGGAGGTTCTTCTATAGAAAAGAGATAAGTATTGCATTGCGTTCTAATCTTTTTAGAATACTTTCTTATATGTTAATTTTGTATAGAGTCTTTTAATAAAGGCAGAGTAATCTCACAACTTATAGGGTAATGATCAGACAAGATTTTCTTATGTTTCTTGTAGTTAGTACTTTTAATTTGCATATCGTGTAGGATATAGTCAATTCTGAGTGCAGGTATCTTAACAAATGATGTTCCGATTCCTTTTGCTGAAATACTAAAAGCATCTGTTAGCTTATTTTTAATTACATTGTACGCATATGAGAGTGGAGTGTCATTAAAGTCGCCACATACTATAATAGGATAAGGACTTGTTTTCATATGCTCCTTAATTATATTTGCTTGTAAAGCTCTTTTCTTATAACTTCTCTTCATTCTTTTAGTAATTCCTAAAATTCCTTTTTTAAGGTTCTTTTTTTGTGGGTTTTCTATGAAATTATAATCAGAGGTATTAAACCAATTACTTGCTAAATGAATATTATATACTCTAATTGTGTCTTTTGATATTAATATGTCTGAGTATATACAAGTATTATTAATTTTTTCTCCTTCTATGTTGACTGTTGCTTTCTTTATTTGAGGGTATTTACTGTAAATAGCCATATGGCCCTGCATCATTTTTTTGTATGATCCAATGTGTCTATATGGATAATTTAAATTTGGGACATCATTATCTGTAGAGAATTCTTGTATGCAAAGTATGCCTGCGTTTTCTTTTCTTAAGAAATCTAGAACTTCTTCCTTGATATTGGCGCTGTCTAGCCAATTGTATTTGTTGAACAAGCGTACGTTATATGTTAGGATTTTGATATTTTCCTCAGAAGATTTGTTATTTGGTGAAGTTCCTATGTAGTTACTAACATTGCCAATACCTATTAGTAGGATAATAATATTTGCCCACATAGGCTTTTTAAGTCCAATTGCCCAATATAATAGGAACATGATATTAATAATATATAGAATCGGAAAAATTAAACCAACGAATGATATTGGCCATAATATTAGTGGGTTTATATAAGGGGATAAATATGATGCTATCAGCAAGCATAAACTTATAGAGTTTATTATATATAGTAGTTTATTTATTAATGATAGTTTTTTCATTTATTTTTTACTTGCATTAAAGAGAGTAGCTTTTTCTTCTTTATTTAAACTTTCATATCCTGACTTAGCTATCTTCTCTAGAATCTTATCAACCTCCTTCTGTTGTCTGACTTTCTCTGTATTAAAATAAAAGTCTGATTTAGCCCTATTGCGTGTTCTTTTGGGGTGCCTCTTGCCTTGAAATAGATGTGTGAATTTTCTTGATAAGGGGAAGAAGATATCGCTTATTTTTATGCCTCGCATTCTTCTAATATATATATATCCAAATATTGCTCCTCCAATATGTGCTATATGACCTCCAGCATTTCCTTTAGGAATGCTTAATATGTCAATAGCAATCATAAAAATTGCAATATGCTTGAGTCTTACAGGTCCGATAAATGGGAATTGCACACTATAGTTTGGTGTGTAAGTAGCTATAGCAATCATAATTGCAAATACTGATGCTGATGCTCCAACTGCTGAAACATCATAAGCTAACATTTCAAATACTGGAACGTAATTATAACTAATTACAAATAATATACCTCCACTGACACCTCCTAGTATATATGTATGTAGTAACTGTTGGGATGTTAAGCTTTGTAGAAATAACTTTCCACCAAAGTGTAGCCAAATAAGGTTGAATAATAGATGTAGAAAGTCATTATGTAAGAACATATAAGTTATGAAAGCCCAAGGTTGTTGCGCAAGAATATCCAGGTTCGACGGTAAGTATAATGTGTTTAATATAGCGTTTGTCTCAAATTGAAACATAAAAGATAATACATCTAAGATGCTGAAGAAAATGAATACCCCTACATTAATATAGATTAATTTATCTAGTGTTGTTCCTGTTCTAAACTTTCTTTTGATGGTATTTAAGATTCCTTCCATTAATAGAATTGTGTATTATTTCCTTGCCAGTATTTTAGTAGTAAGAACCCAAATAACATACCTCCTAAGTGTGCAAAGTGTGCAACATTATCTGCTGGATTATTACTTAATCCTAAATAAAGTTCTAGACCTCCATATATCATAACAAAATATTTTGCTTTTATAGGTACTGCAAAATATATATACAGCAATGTATTCGGAAATAGCATGCCGAAAGCAAGAAGAATGCCAAATACAGCACCTGAGGCTCCTACAGTTGGAGTATTTATCAAAAGATTAAGTTTTCCCATAATTTGATTAGAGTAATTTTGGCTTCTTTCCAGTACACTTTTCCCGTTTTCTAAAAGGATGTTTAAATCAGATGGATGTAGCTGTGATTGTAAATTTATAATTTCATATTGACTTATTGTTAGATGTAGTGCTGCTGCTCCAAGAGCCGTAATCATATAGTACACTAAGAATCTCTTTCCACCCCAAGCATTTTCTAATATTTTTCCAAACATCCATAGAGCAAACATATTAAAAAGCAGGTGTGTGAAATCTGCATGCATAAAGAAGTGTGTTACTAATTGATGTGGCATGAAATTAGGTGATTGGAATTGATGTAGAGCTAATGCTTGTGTTAAGTCAATTCCATAATTTTTTAATGATATAGTAGCGAAAAAAAGTAATCCGTTTATGATAAGAAGGTTTTTAATAACTTCTGGAAGTTGAGTAAATGATGTGGGTCTGTACATTTTAAAAATATTTTTCTAAATCAGAATTTTTTAGATTTATCATAGTTTGTTTTCCATTAGGGCATGTGCTTGGGTATTCGCATTTCAGAAGTTCGTTCTTTAATGATATCATTTCTTGTGTATTGAGCTTTTTAATTGTACTTATTGCAAGTGATTTGGCTAATGATTTAGCAAAATTTTCTTTTTCGTTTATTTTTAGTTTCTGAGAGTTGTTTGCTTGTTCAATAAGGTTCTCAATGATAGCTTGCAGATTCTCTTCTTGACACTCTGGTGGAATCCCATTTATTATTAGGGAATTGTTCTTAATTTCAAAAATAAACCCTACACTGGCTAGCTCTTCTTTAATGTTAGAGAGTAAGTCTAATTCAGTATTGCTAAGTGTTATCTCTTGTGGGAAGAGTAGCTTTTGAGATTTTTGCTCTTGACTATTTATGGTATTTTTAAAATATTCAAACAAAATACGTTTGTGTGCTCTTCTCTGATGAATTAATAGAAGACCATTGTTATTAGTAATGGCTATAAACTTATTTCCAATCTGACTTGGCTTATCTAATTCATTATTAGCTTCAAATTCTTCAGAAAGCGTTGGTTGTTTGTAGTATTCTTCTTCTTGATATTCTTCTTTCTTTTGATTTTCAAAGGGATTGTAAGTTGAGTCAATCTTAATGCTTGGTTGACTTAAGGCCTTTTCTTTTTTATCAGAATCATTAATATTGAAAGACAACTCTTGAGAGAAGTCAAGAGAAGGAGCAATATTATAGATGCCTAATGATCTCTTAACAGTTGCTCTAATGATTGCATATATTGCTTGTTCATCTTCAAATTTAATCTCTGTTTTTGTTGGATGAATATTTATGTCAATAAGTTCTGGATTAATTTTAAGATTTATAAAGTAGGATGGGAAATAGTTATTAGGGATAACCTCTTCAAAGGCTCTGCTTACTGCATGGTTCAGGTAATGGCTTTTTATAAAACGTTTGTTGACAAAAAAGTATTGCTCTCCTCTTGTTTTCTTAGCTGATTCTGGTTTTCCAACGAATCCAGTAATTTTTACCAGTTCTGTATCTTCTTTAATAGGGACAAGTATTTCATTTCTCTTTTTGCCAATTATATTTACTATTCTCTTTCTAAAATTTGAGATTGGCAGATAAAATAACTCATTATTGTTATGTGACAATTGCATTTTTACTTCTGGGTTTGCAAGAGCCACACGTATAAATTCTTCAGTTATATGTCGCATTTCGACTTGATCTGATTTTAGAAAATTTCTTCTTGCAGGCACATTAAAGAAGAGATTTTTTACATTCATTGTAGTTCCATTTCCTGTGGCGCAGTCTTTTATGCTCTTTATTTTGCTTCCTTCAATAACTAAATTAGATCCAATTTCTAGGTTAGTTAATTTAGAGCTGACTTCAACATGTGCTATCGCAGCGATCGATGCCATTGCTTCACCTCTAAACCCCATGCTCTGAATATTAAATAAGTCGTCAGCATTCTTAATCTTTGAAGTAGCATGTCGTTCAAAACACATTTTTAAATCTGTTTTGCTCATGCCGCAGCCATTATCTACAGCCTGAAGCAGTGTTTTGCCTGCATCTTTTACAAAAAGTTTAATATCTGTGCTGCCAGCATCTAAAGAATTTTCTAACATTTCTTTAGCTGCTGATGCAGGTCTTTGAATTACTTCTCCTGCAGCAATCTGGTTAGCAACATGATCGGGTAATAGTTGAATTATATCCAATGGAAAGAATCGACTTAATTAATGATAAATTTATATGCTAGCAAAGATAAAATAATAATCAGCAATATGATTCTTCTATTTCTCCCTTTTTCTTTACTCTGTGTATTATTTCTCTTAAATTTAATATTTGCTTTAGATCCTTTTATGAGTTGTTCCATTCGTTCTTTTTGTTTATCGTAGTATCTAGGCTTAAAAGAGAAGGATTTTGCAATAGGAGTTTTAAAGAAAGATGGAATTTTTGGTGCTTGCATATATACAAAAGTATTAAATATTTTAGTTGATAAGTCATGATTTTACTTTTCTTAATATTGTTTGTTATTATATAACAATCTATAATTTTACATGTATGAGTATACTAAGGTTTTTCATCTTGAGTTTATTGTTTGTTTTTGTGTGTTATAAGAGTGTTTTAGCTCAAGAGGAGGCAATATTCTTAGGTAGTTCTACAGATTGGGCAGATAGTATTATGAATACTTTGTCAGAAGACGAACGCATTGCTCAGCTTTTTATGGTTGCAGCATACTCTAATAGAGGAGAAGACCATAGAAGAAATATAAGTAATTTAGTTAATAATTATAAGATTGGAGGTTTAATGTTTCTTCAAGGAGGACCTGCAAGACAAGCAAGGCTTACAAATCATTATCAGCAAATAGCAAAGACCCCGTTAATGATTGCTATTGATGCGGAATGGGGGGTTTCAATGCGCTTAGATTCTTCTTTGAGTTTCCCTTGGCAGATGACTCTTGGAGCTATTGAAGATACTAGCCTTATTTATCAAATGGGCGTAGAGGTAGCCCGACAATGTAAGTTGTTAGGTATTCATATTAATTTTGCTCCTGTTATTGATGTGAACTCTAATCCTAATAATCCAATTATTAATAATAGATCATTTGGAGAAGATCAGGAGAAGGTTGGTCGATTTGGTACTTTATATATGAGAGGGATGCAGGATAATGATGTTTTAGCATGTGCTAAGCATTTCCCAGGTCATGGTGACACTGATGCTGATTCACATAAGACTCTGCCTACTGTTAACCACCTGAAATATCGATTGCAAGAAGTTGAGCTGCTTCCTTATAGAATGTTAATTCAAGAGGGATTAGGTTCTGTTATGATTGCTCATTTGCATATTCCCTCTTTAGATAAAACTAAGGACTTAGCAGTTTCATTATCTTCCGATGTAGTTAATGGCCTTCTTAAAAAGGAGATGGGTTTTAAAGGCTTAGCAATTACTGATGCTCTAAATATGAAAGGAGTAAGTCAGTTCTATGATCCAGGAGAAGTTGATGTAAAAGCTTTGCTTGCGGGTAATGACATTTTGCTTTTTTCGGAGGATGTTCCAAGAGCTATTGAAGAAATAAAGAAAGCGATTAAGCAAAAAAAAATCTCGCAAAAAGAGATTGATTTGAGGTGTCATAAGATATTAATGGCTAAAAAATGGATGGGGCTAGATAGGTATAAGTCTATTGATATTTCAAAGATAGAGAATGAGATGATTACTAGTGAGACTAGATTGCTAGAAAAGAGGCTTGTAGAATCTTCATTAACATTATTACAGAACTATAATAATTTATTGCCACTAAAGAGATTAGATACTTTGGAAATTGCATTAGTTTCTATTGGAAATGAAGGTTCCGATTTTAATCACATGCTTTCACATTATGCGCCAATAACTCATTTTAACATATCTGAAAATGCTACTACATCTGAACAAGCAGTATTGTTAAATGAGTTAACCAAATATAATCTAGTGATTGCCAGTGTTCATAAGTCAAATGCTAATCCTTGGGAATCCTATAAGATTTCAAAATCAACGGATGTTTTATTACAATCTATTGCATTACAGTCAAAGGTTATTTTATCTGTCTTTGCAAATCCGTATAGTCTAAATTCATTCTTATTTACTAATAATTTTGATGTTTTGATGTTGTCTTATCAAAACAGTAGAATTGCACAGGAAAAAACAGCCCAGGCAATTTTTGGCGGCATTGGGTTAAATGGTAAGATACCAGTTACCACTAAGCATTTCAATATTCATTCAGGATTAGCTACACTACCTATTAGAATGAAATATGTTTCTCCTGAGGAGATTAATTTTAATACAACTTTACTTTATAAAATAGATAGTATTGCTGAGAATGCTATTTCTCAAGGGGCTACGCCAGGTTGTCAGATTTTAGTTGCTAAAGATGGTAATATACTGTTGAATAAGTCATATGGTTATCACACTTACGCAAGAGAAATTGCCGTAAAAAATACTGATATTTATGATTTGGCCTCCATTACAAAGATTGCTGCTACTGTGCCTTTGTTAATGCAGATGGTTGATGATAAATCATTAGACTTGGATGCTCGCTTAGGAGAATATTTGAATCTAGAATCAACAGATAAAGGCTCCTTAATTATTAGAGATATTTTAGCACATCAGTCAGGATTAACTTCTTGGATTCCATTTTATAGACAGACTTTAGCAGAGGATTCTATCTCTGGCTTATTGAGCTTAAGAGATACTCTTTATAGTATTAATAAATCATATATTTATCCTTATAAGGTAGCAGATAATATCTACCTGCATTATCAGTATCCTGATTCAATTCTTAAACAAATTAAAGACTCAGAATTATTAGATAAGAAGGAATATTGTTATTCTGATTTGGGTTATTACTTTCTTAAAGAAATTATCGAGAGAGAATATGAGAAGCCATTGAACTATATTGTTGATGAGTTTTTCTATAAAGGGTTAGGTATGGAGAATCTAGGTTACCTTCCTTTAGAAAGAGTAGACGACACTAGAATTATTCCTACTGAAAATGATTTTGAATTTAGAAGTCAGTTATTAAGAGGTAATGTGCATGATATGGGCGCTGCTATGCAGGCAGGTGTTGGTGGTCATGCAGGTCTATTTTCTAATGCTAATGATTTAGCAAAGTTGATGCAGATGTATCTTCAAAAAGGAGAGTATGCAGGAGAAAGGTATTTGTCACAAGAAGTTATATCAGAGTTTACCAAATGTCAATTTTGTTCTGACGAGAACAGGAGAGGTGCAGGTTTCGATAAGCCTGTTTTGGAAGGAGAAGAAGGAGGTCCTACATGTGAATGTGCTTCTCCTTTAAGTTTTGGTCATAGTGGTTTTACAGGGACTTTAGCTTGGGCTGATCCTGAAAGTAATTTGATTTATATATTTTTATCAAATAGAGTGCATCCAGATGCTAATAATAAGAAGTTGTTGAGTATGGATGTTAGGACAGAAATTATGCAGGTAATTTATGATAGTTTAGATGAAAGATAGATTAAAGATTGGTATAGTATGTTACCCAACTTATGGTGGTAGTGGAGTTGTTGCTACAGAGCTTGGTATTGCACTCTCAGAGCAAGGTCATGAAGTGCATTTTATTTCTTATGATCAGCCATTCCGTTTAGATATGTTCTCTGAGAAGATTCATTATCATGAGGTAAGTGTCCCAGATTATCCACTTTTCGAGTATACACCATATGAACTAAATCTTACCTCTAAATTAGTTGATGTTGCAATGCATGAGAAATTGAATATCCTGCATGTTCACTATGCTATTCCTCATGCTTGTGCTGCAGTGAATGCAAAGCAAATTTTGGCAACTCATGGTATATATATCCCGATTGTTACTACTTTGCATGGTACAGATATTACATTATTAGGTAAGGATAAATCATTTAAACCAGTTATTGAATATGCAATTAATATGTCAGACTCAGTAACTGTTGTATCAGATTCCTTAGCAGCAGAAACACGAAAATATTTTAATATTAAGAAGGAGATTCAGACCATTCCAAATTTTATTGATATGAGCCTGTATCGAAAAGAATCAGATAAAAAGTTGAGAAGCAATTTTGCTAGCAAGGAAGAGTTTGTTGTCACACATATTTCTAATTTTAGAAAAGTTAAGAGAGTTAAAGATGTAATAAAGATATTTGAGAAAGTAAATAAAGAGATTCCTTCAAAATTATTAATGGTTGGTGATGGTCCTGAACGAATAAAAGCAGAAGAATTGTCTAGAGAGCTAGGTATAGAGAGGCAAGTGAAATTTCTAGGTAAATTAAGAGTTATTGAGAATATATTAGCAATATCTGATGTTTTTATTTTGCCTTCAGAAGCTGAAAGTTTTGGTCTAGTTGCTCTTGAAGCAATGGCTAGTAGTACGGCAGTTATTTCAACTAATAGTGGAGGGATATCAGAGGTTAATATAGATGGAAAAACAGGATTTTTGTCAGAAGTAGGTGATATTGATAAGATGGCAAAGGATATGGTTTGTTTATTAAAAGATCCGAAAGTTTTAGAGCAGTTCCAGCTTAATGCAGTTGCTCATGCTAGTTCTTTTGCTCTTGAGAATATTTTACCCCAGTATAATAGAATTTATCAGGATTTATGTCAGAAAAACAAATTAGAATAGGGATTACTGGAGGAATAGGTAGTGGTAAGACTTTCGTTGGGGAGGTTTTTAATAAACTTGGTATTCCTGTTTTTAATGCTGATGTGCAGGCAAAGTCATGTATGGTAGATAATGAATCCTTAAGACATGATATTAAAGATGCTTTTGGAGATGATATTTATAAAAATGACTCTCTTCAAACAAAGATTCTAGCGGAGATTGTTTTTAATGATTCACAAGCATTAGAAAAGCTTAATGCATTAGTTCATCCGGTTGTAAAAAGAGCTTTTGAGGATTGGTGTGAAAAACAGGAATCAAATATAATAATTAAAGAAGCAGCTATTTTGTTTGAAAGTAATTCTCACATAGGGCTTGATAAGGTAATATGTGTTTCAGCAGCAGAAGATATTAGAATTAAAAGAGTGATGGATCGTGATAAGATTTCAAAACAACAAGTTGCTTCTAGAATAGAGAAGCAGATGTCACAAAGTGAGAAAGAAGAATTGTCAGATTTTCTAATTTCTAACAATGGGGATCAATTGCTACTTCCCCAAATTCTTAAAATAAT
>Ga0315315_10002541_pt1 | contig 16737 bp, 8 predicted proteins | sample M140m3416metaG_FD_203699 | JGI IMG/M metagenome (GOLD analysis project Ga0315315, IMG submission 203699) | Ammonia-oxidizing marine archaeal communities from Monterey Bay, California, United States - M1 40m 3416 | ecosystem: Environmental > Aquatic > Marine > Intertidal zone | place: USA... | reverse complement strand
TGTATGTATGTATGCCCATCGCCAACTCTGTGATGCCTCGCTTCTTTCGAAACATCATATTGCGGCAGTGTATGTAATCTTCAAGACGATCGTTACAAGTTGGGTCAGATGATGAAGGATCTGCTCACAATAGAATTGTGGAGGTGGTGTGAATTACATTCTGGAAAACATTAAAAGGAATGAAATAATCTCTCTCCAATCTTTGGGAATGGCCGAGAGCGAGGAGCCAATAACAGAAAAGAACTTCGTTTCCGGAGCAATACACAGTTTGTTCGGTAATAGCCGTGGAATTGCCCTTGGAGCTCTGAAAGAAGGCCTCACACTCTCTGGATACAACAAATTCCCATTAATTACACGAGTATTTCCAGCACAAGCCATAAACAAACTGTTCTTCGCACCAACCAGAGTCGAAGCTAATTACATTTTGCAGATTCCGAGACCGGAGTACTCAAGAGAAGATACACTTGGGAAAGAATGGATGAAAAATCAGGAACGTTTCATAGAAGAAGTGTTTAAGCAAATGATTGAAGACCGGAGAGATGACCAAGACTTTCTTTCTGATCTCCTTCATTTTATCACAGGTCTAGTTATGTGCCAGATCCCAACGCCCGACCTGACTACCGTATTCTTATTGAGTTTAATGATTATTTGGTGTAGCTATTAGTAGCTAGACTTCGTCAAGGTAGATTGTACATACTAGAGAACGGCTCGTAATATTATTATTTAAGGAGCTGCTGTAGCTCTAGCTAGGAATTCGTCAGTGCTTGGTGCGAGGGACACACACACCGTAGTCATTACTTCTTCTTCGTTCATTTTGCTTTTCTGCCCGAGATCTCTGATCGGTTGGTAGAGGTGGCCATGAGCGACCGCGAGCCCCGAAAACGGCGGCGGCCCCGGCAGACTGCCGGGGCGTGGAGGGGTCCAAGACTGGCCGCGGCCATCGCCGCTGCCGGGGGCATCTGGGCCGGCCGTCAGCGCGGCGGCGGGCCCGGGGCGACGGGCCCAGTCGTGCGCCCCGACCCCGGCGGGGCATGGCCCCTCCCGGCGGCGGAGGCAGCCTCCGCCTCCGCCTCCGCCTCCTCCTCGCCGCCGCCGTACCCGAGCCAGACCCAGTCCCAGTCCCAGTCCCAGTCCCAGTCCCAGTCCCAGGACCGGTCGATCCAGCGCCTGAGCGACTTCGACGCCTACCTCGACGCCGAGGTGGGGAAGGGGGGAGGGGCCGGCAGCGCCCGCTCCGGAGCCGCGGGCAACCGCTCCGGAGCCGCCTCGGACGGGGGCGGCGGCGTCATCGTGGTGGCCACCGTGGGAGGGACTCTGGCCGGGATCTCCCGCTCCTCCGGCCGGATGCTGTGGAAGAGGTCGGCTCCGGCCAGTGCTGAGGACGGTCCGACCGACGCCGACGCTGACGCCGACGCCGATTCCGAGGTTGGGGAGAGCGATGTCCCCCGCGCCGCCGGCTCAGCCCTCTTCGCGCCCCTGGTCTCCACCAGCACAACGGCCCAACGAGGATCCGCCGGCCTCGCAGACGGGGAGAGGTGGAGGACCACCGCCGTTCCCTCCGTCGATGGGAGGGTGTACCTGACGGACGGGTCGTCCTCGGCGTCGGCCTCCTCCTCCGCTGCCTCGGCCCCTGAACCCGTCGTCGCCACCGCTAGGGAGCTGGTGGGGCGGGCCCCCTTCGTCGATGCCAGGGGGCGGTTCTACGTCGGATCGAGGGCGGCGACTGTGGCGGCGCTCGATCGGGACACGGGGGAGATCCTTCGGGTGGTAGGCGGAGGCGACGAGGCGGCCCTTCCGAAGAACGCGTCGCTCTTGGGGCGCAATGTTGTATGGCTCGGGAGGACGGACTACTCCATCTCGGTATTCGACGCCAGGACTGGGGATGTCGACGTCAAGTTCTCCACGTCAGATGTGCTGAGTGTAGGCGACATGCTTCCCCATGGCGACGGCCGTGGCTCGGCGGAGGCGCCAAGAGGAGGAGGAGGAGGAGGTGTGCTTGGGGGGCAGAGCGATGCCCTCCTCACGCTCTCTGGGGAGATGGGGGTCGAGGCCCTGGCGGGGTACGGTCCTTCGATAGGAGATGTAGGCGTCAACGTAGATGGCAGCATCGGCCCATCGTCGGTCTTGCCGTCCACGTCCTTTCCGCTGCTTGTGGCCACTCCCTCCGGATCGCTGGCGCTCAGGGATCCCACAACCGGCCGCCTGGCTTGGGTATCCGACGCAACCTTCGAGACGCCCGTGGCGTTCGCGGTCGACTCCAACAGGGGGGAATCCATCGGGGTTGACATTGTGCCGGATGCCGCTGTCCCCGGAGAAGACAGCGAGTTCGTCAAGGAGGAGCTGGAGAGGCAGCTGGCCCAGATGGAGGACCAGCACGGCGTGGGAGGCGGGGACGATCAGGGGACCGAGGGTGACGCAGGCAAGGACGAGACCCTTGTGGGGAGGCTCCCCGAGTCCGGCCAGCTTTACGCGATGCCCCTGGGAACCGCTAGGAAGGTCCATGGTCCCCTGGGGATGAGGCAGGGGCTGCTACCTGGATTGCCGCACGCTCATGGGCATGGAGCCGGCCCAGCATCCTCCCGCCGGATCGGTCATTTGGATCCGCGCCATTACCCCCAAGCTATCAGCGCCGGTGACAAGGGCGATCGGCACTATCCTCCGCACCATCAAAGTCAGGGGCCGGGGACCGGGGCGTCCGTGTCAACCTCAACTTCGCTGGCACGGATTAATGATCACTGCAACGTTGCCCACGCGAACTTCCCAGCTTGCCTCGTCGGCTCGCACCTGAAGCAAGGGCATGACTATACCGAGTATCGCGGATCTGCGGGGGGGGGCACATTCCTCGACCAAAATGGGCCGCACGACTCTCAAGCCGACGCCACAGTCAAGGCCCTCATCATGGCTGGGCAAATGTATTATGACCAGCTCGGCCCTGATCTTCTTGATGCTGCCCAACAGGGAGGTTGGGGAAGAAATCAACGCCGTAGCGGGTTCAAGGATTTTATGAGGATAATGTCATCTTGGGTGCCCCCGGCCGTCGCGCTAATATTTGTTGTGAGCTTCGAGTTCGGTCGCAGGGAAAGGCTCAGGGCAGAAAAGGAAGTTCACGACAAAGCCCGGGCTGATGACGAAGGAAGCGCAGTTTCTCTCACCAAGGCACAGGTGGCCGATGGGCAAATTGTTTCAGGTTCAAGCGACACAGGCGTCATCAAAGTTACTGATACTGTACTCGGTTACGGAGGGCACGGAACTGTTGTTTACCATGGCACGCTTGATGGGAGAGCCGTCGCCGTCAAGCGCATGCTTAAAGCATATCATGCGAGTGCAATAAGGGAGATTTCGCTCCTCATTGATGCAGATGGACACCCCAACGTTGTTCGGTACTTTCTCAAAGAGGTCAGGGGCGACTTCGTTTACCTTGCCCTCGAGCTTTGCGACATGAGCCTTCACGATCTCATCGTGGCCATTGGTGAACACAGGTATTGGAATAAGTTCCATAGCAAGCTTGGCTACGACCAGGATGGTGACGAAGACGAGGGAAAGATCACAAAGGCGACTAGAGACACACTCAATAAGATTGCATGCGGAGTGAAGCATCTCCATTCGCTTCGCATAGTTCATCGCGACTTAAAACCACAGAATATCCTATTGGCTCATAGAAATCAATCGAAGAGTGGTCGTGGGTTCAAACATTTGGGATCATCGAAGACGGATGCAAGGGGTACTGCACCTAGAAGCAAAGACGAAGCCAGTGAATCCATCTACGAATCATTTGACCGAGGAGAATTTGTGCCGAAAATATCCGATATGGGACTTGGAAAACAGCTCTTGGGGCAGAGCAGCTTTGGATTCTCCACCGTCGGGAACGCTTCTGCAGGTCTGTTGGCGGCTGGAGGACACAGCAAAGACGTGGTAGGGGCGGGCCCTGGTAGCGTGGGATGGCAAGCGCCAGAGGTCATGTCACTTCGTCGGTCTCCTGAGATGAGATCTGGATCCGGGTCTTCCAATCTCATTGAAGCGTCACCTCTTGAAGGATCCACTGATAGCATTCGAACTAGCCGATCAGTCGATATATTCTCCCTCGGTTGTATATTCTATTGCACCATCATTCCTGGATCTCACCCCTTCGGTGAGTGGTATGAGCGAGAGGCTAATATTATGAAATATGAACCTAACCTCGAGGGATTGGAAGATATTTCTGTTGATGCCTTTCACTTAGTGAAAGGCATGATTGCTCGAGAACCTAAAATGCGTCCTACAGCATCCCAAGTCTGTCGACATCCGCTGTTCTGGGACACTGCAAAGCGCATGGCTTTTTTGTGTGAAATTTCGGATAGACTCGAGGCGACTGCACCGACTCTGGTGGATGAGGATGGCACAACAGGCATTCGCGCCAGCATTCGAGAACAATACGACATCGATCCCTTTCTGGTGGAGCGGAATGGCAGCGTTGTCATTGGGACTTCATGGGACAAGGAGCTTGATAAAGGTCTGCTCAATAACGTATCAAAATTCCGTACGTACGATCCCTCCTCCGTGAGAGATTTTCTCAGATTAATCAGAAACAAATACCATCATTTTGATGAGTTGCCTGATGAGGTCAAGGCTAAGGTGGGGCAAAATCCGACAGCCCTTGTGAACTATTTCGAGCGAAAGTTCCCCCGTCTTGTGATGCATTGCTACCACGTCTGTCAGACCAATCTTTCCGAGGGTGACGCGCTTGTGCTCAAATATCACATTCCGATAAATCGTCGGGGGAAATCAATTAAGGAAGTTGAAGCGCCGAGAACGATCGGCGAGGCCAAAACTTACCTGGTGACAAGGTCTGTCAGTGATGATTCCTCAGTGCTCGCATCTCCCGAATCAAGCACATCTGAAGCAACTGAAGCCATTACTGCGATAAATTCAGCGCCCGTCGTTACAGGGGATCTAAGAACGAAAGAAGACTACCTAGCGCAAGAGACCTCATCTTCCAAAGGAGGCGAATGGAATACGAAAAATGTCGTTGGATCATTACCCAATATAGCACAATTATCCACCGTGGATGAGAATGATATGGTTGAAAGCAAAGAAGCAGTGATTCAGGTGGAAGAATTACAACCTAATTGCGAGGATGCCAACACGAACGGGCGCTTACGTCAAGTACCCACGGTTCCCTTAGAGGTTCAAAACCTGGTTGAAATCCCAACCTTTAGCCCAAGCGAAGCCGAGGGAATGGTTGTCTGGGAAGGAAGCACGGCGGCAAGGTCCTTTAATTGCCGTGGGTGGTACCGATCGGACGACGAATGGAGGCGAAAGGTCGACTCGACGCTTCGAAAGCGTGACGCTAATGTCGCTCGATGCGCAACCGATCCAAAATTTCGCACTAGGCTTTGTAATCACTGGGATGTTAGCCTGGGTACCCGTTGTCCCATGCGTAAGAAGAAGAAATGCATCTTTGCACACGGGCCGGTGGAGCTTCGGGTGAAGAAAGGGAAAAAAAACCGCTGGGGCAAGCTTGTCTGCGAGGAGGGGAACTGTTCTAATCCACAAGCTTCTGGTGGGGAAGATACGTATGGTGCTGCCCGATCCATTGAACAGATGCGTGAAAAGGAGGGAAAGTGGAATGCCAATAACTTGACACCAAACAAGACCGGTCGGTACAGAGGGAAGCAGAATGGCGGTAATGGCCATAAAAAGGGTCGCAAGAGCTGATGCGAGCGATTACCACATCCTCATATTCTGCATACTCTTGTACATACATTGTAGATTTATGCATAATATACGAGCTCGTAGCTAGTATGGATACTTCTACTAGTAGCTAGTACGAGCTCGTATTCATACTAGAGTACGAGCGTAGTAGATATATGAAGTCTCCTCACGATCAGGCGGCATACTTACTACTCCTACAGTAGTAGTTGGACATTATAGATCATCAAGTGTGCTGTTGTAATAGCTAGGCCACGAAGAGGTACAATTCCAGACTCTAACGCACACCTGGAAGATATATCTACGAACCATCTGCCGAACACAACATCAATAGAGTACTATGGGCGGCAAAAGCTGAATAAACCTCACACTAAAATGTCAAATGATGCTGACTCCGTCCTCCCACGAGCGCTAGGCGATGTTGCACCCCTCGAGGAACGCTAGATAGAGTAGGTTCCGGGCAAGGGCCCGGGGATCGACGTAGTGGCGCCTAGCTGCCGCTGTTCGTCGATCAGGATGGCTTCGCACTTCTTCCTGATACGATTGTGCAGATCCAGCATCCTGCCCCTCGTCTCCAGCAGGATTCGGAAGTCCTCCGCGACCTCGTCCACCCTACTGGCATCAACGCCGGACTTTCCCTTCTTGAGCAAAAGGTTGGGGTTGGGGCCACGGTTCTCTTTGTCGCCGGAACCCCCCCCGCCCCCACTCCTGGGGACCTCCTGCGCGTAGACCCTTGCTACCATCTTCTCCAGATTCTCCTTGGCGCCCTCGTAGGTATCCTCCGCTTCCCTCCTTAGCGAGAGGAGCGCCCTGGCCTTGGCTCGAACCTGCTCCCTCTTGCTCTCGGCCTTTGCGGCGGGGTGGAGGGGACCGCGATAGTGCGGCTCGGTCTGTACCGCCGCGGCCGCCCCTGTTGTCTCGCCCCCATTCGCGTCGACCTGAGCCAGGGCCTGCAGCATGCCCTGGAAACGATCTAGCTCCCTCTTAAGCTCCCCCTCCCTCATCTCGGCCTCCCTCACCCTCTTCTCCATCCCGGCCTTCTCTTTCGCAGCCCTTTTGCTCACCACGTTCAGCTGCTCCCTGGCGCTTTCCACCGACTCCCTGAGCTTGGTCACGGTGGCATCCCTCCTGCCAAGGGCCTCCTGGGCCCTCTTCCTGTCCCGCTCGGAGGTTGCGAGGCGAGAGGACATGCTGCCAGCCCTCGCCTTGGCCCTCCCGACCTGGACCGCCACCTGCGCAGTGCCCCCGGACGTGGGGCCCCGAATACCCATGTCATGCAGGAGCTCCGTCACGCTGGTGAGCTCGTCGAAGCTGTCCTCGTCCTCGTCCTCCGCCTCGCCCCCGACGTTGCGCTCCCCTCCAGCTCCTGCCCCCTCCTGCCTCCTCCGCCGCGCCCCTCTCCCCCAGCTCTGCGCTCCGCCCTGCCCCTTACCAGCCTGCCCATTCCCGTCTCCGTCGAGGCCCTTCCTCCCCAGGACATTGACCGCGTATCTGAGCGAGGTCTCCCTTTCGGATGTCTGCCTCAGCTCGTCCTCCACCGTGGTGAGCTGGGTGGAGGTCTCCGCCAGGCGGCTCCGGAGGTTCTCTATCAGCTTCTCGTCGGTGACGCCGCTGATGCTGGAGCTCGCGGCGGCGGCGGGGGCTGGGCGAGGGGGCGTGGGGAAGCTTGGGGGGGAGAGCGTGGCGACGGAAACCCGGTGCTGGTTGCAGTCCGGCGGGGAGGAGGCCCGCTCGCCCTCGTAGGCGCAGCCGTAAGCGTACCCGCATCCGTAGCCGCCGTCGTCCACGTCCCGGAAGGCGGTGGGGTTGGTGATCGGGGTGATCTCGGGCATCCGATCGGGTACGTCGACGGTGGGACCTGCGAGGTTGCGCAGGGCGGAGGCCAGGGACGGCCTGGGCGCGGCGACGGGAGGGGGCGAGGCGAAGGGATTGCCCCCCCTGGACACGGAGGCATCCAGGGCTGCCCGGAGCAGGATGCGCTCGGCCTCCTCCTTGCGGCGGCGGTTGCGGGCCTCCATCTCTTCCGGTTGCGGTCGGTTGGGGAAATTGCCGCTGATGTCGGGCGGTGTGGGGTTCGGGATGGGGATGGATGTCGTGCGTCTGCCGCCGCAGTTGTTTGGGGGGAAGCGAAATCGGAACCGCAACGAACTCAGCAAGTCAGGCGGGTGCGCAGCGACGCCTGCATGTGCTAGATTTGGTATGCATATCACGATAATGCGGATGACACAGAGCCTTCAGAGGTGTGCTAAGCCCCCCAAATGGTACAGTGTGCATGTTTCAATATGCATAATTTAGCACATATTGAGTACATGCAAACTGGCACAGACAGTGACGGAAAAGGGACACATTGGGGGGGAAAGAAACGGCTCTGTGACGTGTGTCCCACGAACAACCCGACAACGACAATAAACATGACACGAACCGACAATAAAGAAAAACACGTATTTTTTTTTAAATTTTGACTTGCTTACTATTATTAGTAGGGTTGAGGGTGATATTTAAATTCGCTGGCAGGCGGAGCACAAAAAATGATACCCTTTTCATGCATAAAATAATTGGACTTGCTGTCAGCGACAATGGCGCGCCCTCCTCCGAGGGCCTTCCTTCCTCCCGACGCCCGGAAGGAGCGGAAGGACCCCTACTGCTCGTGCTCCGCCAAAAACGCGACGGTGGACCCGATGGCCGAGGATAACGCCACCGTGGGATCCTATTCCACCTCCTCCTGCTCCTACGGCTGCCGATCGCTCAGGTCGGCCGCGGTTCCCAGGCCCGGGGGGAGGCGGCGGATGGGATCCGGATCGGAAGCGGGCTTCGCCCCGGGATCTGCCTCGGGATCCGCCTCGGATGGAGACGCGAGGGACAAGGCCAGGAGGCAGTGGGAGGCCAGGGCGGCCGTGAGGAGCCGGCAGAAGCAGCGGCAGCAGCAGCAGCAGCAGCGGCAGCGGCAGCGGCAGCGGCCGGGCGGGGCGGGCACACCGGACGACGGCGGGGAAAGCGGCGGCGGCGGCGTCGGTAGCAGCAGCACCAGCGCTCACGGCGGAATGCACCGACAGACCTCCTACCGTTCCATCTACCGGCGGCGGTACCGGCACGATCTGGGCAACAGCGACGCCAGCAGCGCCGGGGACAGCGGAGGCCAGGACTTCGACGAGGACCGCGCCACCGCCGTGGGCGCCTACGGGGACAAGCCCGGAACGCGGGACGCGGTCAGCGGGAGGCTCGCGGCGGTAGGGCCGGCATGGGAGGGGACGGAGGCGACGGGGTCCTCGTCTGAGGCCGGCGGATGCCGCGCTCGTCCGCCTTCCTCCTCCTTCGCGGTACCGGTCGACTTGGAAGAACTCAGGGCCCTGCTGGGGGACCCCCCCCCCCCTGCTCCTGCTCCTGCCCCCGCTCCTTCCGCTGGGAAGAAGGCGGAGCAAAAATGCCTAGGAGGAGAAAGGGACGAAGACACCGTGATCAGCGCTGGGCTGAAGAACCTAAAGCACGTGGCCGAGCTGCGGGAGGGCAGCCAGAAGGATAAGGAGGTTGGGACAGCCCAGGAGGAGGAGGTGCCGTTGCCGTTGTCGGTGCCGGCCCTCATCCCTGTCCAGACATTTTCACTGGCGGAGGAGGGGCCACGAGAGGGACTCTCACGGGACGATGATCAAGATCCCGTCGTCAGCGGGGGGCTGAGAAATCTCCTGCGCGTGGCCCGGGTACGGGAGGCGGCGTCAGCGACGGAGGAGGGCGAAATGCAGTCGCCGCCGTTCTCAAATCCAGTGGCGAATCAGCCCAGGGAAGCCACCGTAAAGGAGACGGGAACACACGAAGGGCCGGAGGAGGCCGGCACCGCCGCCGCAAAGGAGAGGCAAGGCGGCGGCGGCCGTGAACGCGGCGGAGGCTGGACCGTCGTGTCAGAGCTCACGTTCGATCGCACATGCGCGTCTCTCGCGGGGGAGGTGGAGGAAGTCGAGGAGAAACGGCGGCTCCGGGCTGAGGAGGAGGAACGGTGGGAAGATCCATTGAGTAATCCCCCTGACGAGCCCGGCTGGCTACCCAGATTCGATGTTCCTCCTCCCTCGCCAAAGCCGGCCGAGGAGGCTCAGGCGGATATTCTAGACGAGGAAGACGAGTTGGAAGACGCATCGCCGTCCTCATCCGCGTCCGTGTCTTCGTCCTCACCAAGGGCCTCGTTGTCCCCTTCAGCTCACGGCTCTGATCCTTTGGCCTCGAAGAGGCGGGAGCTGAAAGCTCGGACTAGAGACGCCGAGTATCAGCTCAAGGCGACTAGGTTTGCCGTGAAAGTGAAGAACGAGGTGGTGGAGAAGGAGCTTCTTGGGGAGGTTCACGAGCGTATGGCCTCCCTTGGTCTGTACGATGAGAGGTCATCCCAAGAGATCCAAGAGCAGGCCAAGCAGCTGTTGTGTCAGGAGGTGGAGCTGAGGAACAACCTCGGTAAGATTGAGAGTGAGCGGAAGGTGGTCGAGAGGAACCTGGACGCTTGCGCGGAGACAGAGAGGGCGCTACGTGCGAGCCTCGACGGGCTGAACGGTAGGCGAATAGAGCTCGAGGCGGAGGCTAGGGCCGAGGAGTGCAGGCGCAAAGAACAGATCGAGGCGCTCTTATCAAAAGATGCGTCTCTGCAACGCCAGATCCACCAGCTAGCAGCACAGGTGGAAAGTGCCGCGATGAAATCGTCGGGAGGAGAAGTGGACACGAATCAGATCGTGATGGGGGCAGTAGAGAGTGATGGGACGAACTCGCTACAAACACCCGGCAACATGACACTTTCATCTCTTCTACTCGACGAACAGAACGCGGGGAAAGAAAACTTGCGGAACCATCGGCCCCGCTTGGTCAAACGCAAACCGCACCAGGCGCTGAAAGCGTCTCAGAATCTCCTAGATGCGATTGCCGAATCGAAGGCGGGCGTCATTCCAATCTCGGTCCAGAATCCAAAACCAAGGCCCTCTCCTGAACGGACAACAGAGGCTCAAGCCATCATCAACGAGACGGAGGCTATGATACATAAATTCGAGAGGCAATTGGCGCGACTGGAGACATCGAAAGGTGCGGATTTAGAACCCACAAATCGAGCGGAGGATGTCACGCAAGTGAACCCTGTGAGGCCAAAGGAGAACAATAAACGTGATGGTGTTGTAGAGCATGGGAGAGCCCAACGTACCGCGAATTACGCTTACGACGGTGAAGATCACCCAACCTTGATCCGCATGGGTTCAACTGTTGCTTTGGATACGCTGGATGATCTTGAAGAGACTATAGTTGCTGAGGTGACTGACGAATTCGGAGACGAAATTCGCACCATAGAAATGGTCACAGACGAGCAATATCAGTCTAAATACGGCCGGATGGCAGGGATTCGGAGCAAGGACGTGTCGAGGGAAGCACAAAGGTCGTCACCTCCCAGGACTCTGTCGAGGTCGAAGTATTTAGAGTCGCTAAATACCACGTGTGAATCATGGACTCCACTCAGGGTCAAGGAGGTAATGCGCCCGTCGCGGTGCACCCCGGACCGTTCCATACAGGAGAACGCGACTGTCTTAGTCTCCGACCTGAAGGCATTCCTCGACACGGAAGTCCCAGAGATTCAGGAGAGCTCCACCTTCATATCGACCCAGGATCAGCAGTCCGTCTCAACCATGGGCAGCAGGGAGCCACTGTTGAAACGTAGCAAGAATAAGAGCAACATCAAGAAGAAGAGCGCTGACAAGAAGATCGACAGAAAGAAGAAAAATTCCTCAGGCGGCTCGTGTGTACCTGAAGCGGGCACCGATAAGAAACTGGCCACTGACGACTGCAACACGTACATTTGGAACATGATTCATTGTTCCATACCAGAAGAAACTTAAATAGGTTAGACGGAGGGAGAGTGGTGCGCTATCCATCTTGCCCCTTACACAGCCTTACATGTACTCTACTAGGATTAGTCGCTGGGCACGTACGGTAAATTCCTCATCCCTATCCATGCGGCTGGGGCCGTCCAGTATGCCGTTCGGGGCCACAGTATCTTTGTCCGCATCAATCCGTTCTTTCCAAGGCCGAAACATTAGATCAAAAAATTAAAGATCATCTTCTTTAGGTCCTACGAGCTCGTAGCTAACTTGCTAGTATTAAATAATACCAATGGAGCGATGTACGAGCAGTATTAACCATGTTCAGATACTAGTAACACATTTTTCATTACCTGCGAGATCGTACTATCGACTGTGTATTAATATATATATATATTACCAATTTTTTCATTAATTTTTATTAATTGTTTTATTTTCAATTTTCTTCAAGAAGAAAGTGAAGGCTTCTGGCCGGAGCCCTCGTCGTGGAACTTAGACCATGGAAGACGACGGCGATTTCCGATCTGCCGCGTTCCTCTTTGGTGATGGGGACGAAGGCGTTGACTCCGGACATGATGATCACGACGACAGGAAGTGCTGGCAGGACCCCGTCGCGCGGCTGGCCTCCGGTGCAAACCTGGCCTCCGTCGCGGGACGGATCGGGAGCCCCCTGCCCCTTCACGACTGCGATGGCGAGTCCGCGGCGAACACAGAGCTGGAGCTAGAGTACCGCGCGGAGTTAGTCCGGGGCCACATGGGATCATTGGCGCTCTGCCGGGGGGCGAGGGGGGACGTCCTGAGAGAGGCCGGGGCCCTCGACGCTGCGCTAAATATGCTTGACGATCTCAATCCCGACGGCGGCGGCGACTCGAAAGCGGCGCCGCTCCGACTGCCCCCCATCGGCAGCTGCAATCTACCATCCGGAGACTTGGAGCACGGCGGCGTGACGCATGCGACTCTATCCCTGGCCAGCGCCTGCATGGGGAGTGTCCGGGACTTAGCTTGCGGGAGCGCGGCCAACCGCTCCGCGATCTGTGCCTTCCGAGGGAGGAGCAGCGGGCGGGGCGGGGTAAGAATCCTGTCGTCATACGTCAGGCGATGCCACCCCTTACTATGGGGGGACATACTGGCCCTACCCGGTGTTGAGAGAGCAGTGGAGGGACGCACGGAGAGGGGGAAGAAGGAGCTACGCCTCCTTGCCGACGGGGCGGGCGCTATAAGGAACGCAACGCACAGCAGCCCCTCAACTTGCGAAGGGATGCACAGGGAGGGGGTGACGGAGATGTTCTCTTGGAGGCTGAAGCATGGCGAGGGCTGCCATGAAGGCGGCAGGGAAGTGGTTGGATCACTTCCACCGTCCCTTCCGGATGCGACCCGGCCTTGGCGCGAGGCGTGCTTCCGCATGGCGGGATCCCTCATCAACATCTCTGAGCGGTGCCCCGCGGCCTCCCGGTTCTGCGGTTCGGACCCATATCTTGTAATGCTTCTTGTCGAGGCGTGGGGTGGCAGGATCGACCCCAATAGCCTGGCACGGCAGACCCCAGCCTCGACCCCCATGCTACACCTCGGGCTCGCTACCATCTTACATGCCGCAGAGGACCAGCGGGGACTGAATGACATGCAGAGGGCCATCCTCGACAAGGAGGAGGCTAGGAAGAGGTTCGCACAGAGGAGGGAGTTCGAGAGAAAGGAGAGGAAGGAGCGTCAATCCCGGGATGCAAGTTGACCGAGTCCGTCCACATTTCTTGGCAGTATTTGGCGCCAGCTAGCTACGAGCTGATACTACTAGTAGGTAGTATGCATAGTCAGGAGCCCAAGGATAACCTATTTATGCTACGAGCGTACAGGTAGTAGTATTAATACTAGCTCTATGCATAGTATTTATTAATTTTTAAATATTTTATATAAATAAAAAATAGAAGAGAATGAAAAAGAAAAACCGTTCCCCTTCCGCCCCCATAATTTTTCGATTTCCGAAAATGGAAACTACCGCACCCACCGCAACCGCGAGAAAACCGCATGCGGTTGGTGCGCCAACCACTGGCCGGCATAGACCTGCCGCCGCTGCCACCGCCACCACCGTCAGCAGAGGCGGAAGTGACCGAAAGAGGCGCTCGTCAACGGCCCGGCGCCGCCCCCTCCACGTCGAGGCCATCCTCCATCGGGAACTTCTCCGTGATGACCTTTCCTCCACCACCGCCGCTACGATCCGTTCCATGATCCAGGATTGGGTCCAGTCGGTCGCCCGCTCCGAGATGGTTTATCGGGCCGGGCCGGTCGACCTGGCCAAGGCTCCGGCATCGATAACAGCGGCCTGCACGAGGGTCTCCATCGTTGACCTCGACGAATTCTTGGAGTCCGCAGGGGAGAGGGTGGAAGCCAGTACCAACGAGGGGACCGTTGCAATTTGGAGGGTGTCTGACGTTCAGGCGCACATTTGCTTTCTCTATGGAGACGAGACATCTGCCGAGAAGCTCTGCGCCGGCGCTGGTAACGGTGACGAAGACCGCCCTAGCGAGGGGGGCACTGGAGGGGAGCAGGAGGACACAGCTGGCGCCGTCGCCGATGTTCTGTGCCTGCCCCACATGAAATTGGACGGTTTATGGGACAGCATGATCCTCCCCATGGGGGTTAAGTCTTCCCTCCTCTCGTACGCCGAATCCTCACTCCTCTTCTCCGACCGCCGGGTCTGCCCCCACGTCGTGGGATCAAATCGCGTCCTACTTTTGCATGGCCCTCCTGGCACAGGTAAAAGTAGCCTTTGCCGAGCCCTGGCTCACAAGCTATGCGCGCGACTATCAGGTGTCTACCCCAACGGGGGAAAGCTACTCGAAGTACGGAGCCACTCCCTTTACTCGAGGTGGTTCGGAGAGTCCGGCAGGCTGGTTAGTCGCCTGTTTGATCGGGTCGGCGACGTGGTTGAGGAGGATAAAAACGCACTGGTTTGCGTCCTGCTGGACGAGGTGGAGAGCATGGCGGCATCTCGAAGCGGAGACGGTGGTACCGGGAGAGAGCCGTCTGACGCTGTCCGCGCTGTCAACTCCCTCCTTACCTCATTGGACCGGCTCAAGGTTCACCGCAACGTGCTTATTCTGGCGACTTCCAACCTAACGGAAAAGGTTGATGCGGCCTTCGTCGATCGGGCCGACGTCAAGCAGCACATCGGCCTGCCCATTCTCGAAGCCAGATTTGAGATATTGAGGGGCTGCGTGCTGGAATTAGCCAGGGTAGGCATCATCAGGTGTGGAGTGGAACATGATCAAGACACAGATCCTAACAAATTCTGCGACTACTCAGAGGATAAGGATGGCTCCAGTCCGGTGTGCACCACGAACGCATTAGACGCCACTAGAAGGGTTTTGCCAACCTACCTCCAACTTCCGTCCCCCCCCCCTGACCCAGCCGCGGCCCTCCTCGAGTGTGCCAAACTGGCGGATGGTTTGTCCGGCAGGAGCCTGCGCCGGCTTCCCCTCCAGAGTCATGCGCTCTTCATCCGGTCTTCCGATCCTGTGGACCTGGGGCACTTTCTCGACGCCCTCATGGCAGGGGTAGGGAGGGAGCAGGAAGCCAGGATTGTCATAGAGCTACAAAACCAAGACGGGGAAGGGCGCAAGCAAGTAGATCGAATCAATCTACTGGGAATTCCCAACAGCAGTAAAAATTGCGGGAAGCGAATATAATGGCAACCATATACATTATCTAGAATTATTTTTGCGCCATCACCCGACTATTTGGACCAACCCTTCGACCGGAGCCAGGTCTTGTGCGTTGGCATAAAATCAAGCGTCCCCCCCAGGAAAGTGGGTACGGTGTCCGGCTTGATCCCTATCTTGGATAGATATGAGGACGCAGGCCCGTCAATCCACTCTTTGTGAACGAACCATTTCGCCCTGATCCTTGGATTCATAAAAGAGAGGAGCACGGGTCCCAACATCATTAACAACCACCTCGCCACCGCCAGAGAATGGATTTCTGTAAACTCGAAGGGGAGGTATTTGGCCTCGAGGTCCACAGTCAACTCATCCATGCGGCGGTCCCATGTCAAGGCAGTCTGGAACTTGGCCCATGTGAGAAAAACTACTCCATTTTGAGAGGAGGGAAGCCTCATAGCCACATCCAACATATAGAAAACCACCCGCGCCATGCTCTCGAACTAAAGGATCGAGATGGGAAGAGAAGCACAACAAATAGCAAGCAGGCAGTTTGGGTGAGTGCGCGACCTCCGCGGAAGAAAGAGATGCAGTGCATGTACTAGTATGCATAGACACAAAGAACGCACCTCGTAGTCCCCCCCTCTCTTATTATTTCCCCCCTTTAAGAGGAGCGTTCTGCCTTTAGAGTCTGTCCCCGGGAGGATGACAATGTAACCGACCAAAAGCGCCTTGTGGTCATCGCGGAGGGCCGCCTCTGGAGTCATCGACAGCGCAAACTTGTTCGCCCCGAAAAGCTCCCTCCGCTTCTGCCAGTAGCGAGCGAATCGCAATGCGGCATTGACGGGGTCGAACTGCTCCCTCCTGAGGAACATCCTGAGCCTTTCATCCCCGAACTCCGCCCGGAGGTTGTCCTCTTTGCAGGCGACGAAAGCGCGGACCATGGCGGCGCACTCGTCTGAAGAGATGGAGCGAATGATTGTCAGCTTCATCTCCCTCAGTTGCATCTCCTCCACGGAGGCGGGAGCGTCGATGGTGCCCGGGCCGAAGAAGAAGTTATGGATGATGGTCTCGAGCGCCGACTTGGAGTTGTTGTAGCCGGTCGCGAACGCGCCCGTCTTCGTGAGGGAGCCGACCCCCCCGAAGGCGGTTGGGACGCCCAAACCGGTGCCAGCCCCACCGGAGAAGAATGGCCCTACTCCTCCCATCCAACCTATTCGCGGTGTAGTCCGAGGATCGATGCGTTCCAGCTCTCGCGGACTGCCTAGGGGGCCGTAGGGTGTCACGGGGATGGCCCCGTTGCGGGCCGAGGAGTCGGCATCCTGTGGCTGGCACTGCTGGGGCGGGGGAAGGGAACCACCCGCGGGACCGCCAATCGCCTGGACTTTCTCGGCCAGCGGAGTCGGCGGCGCTGCAGTCGTCCGCCGGGGCTGCCGAACGCGCCTTGTCCACTGGGCCGAACGCGCCACCGTCGCCCCCTCCGGTGCACCAGGGGACGCGGAAATATGTTTATGAGGCCGCTTCCTGCTCCCCGCGACGGGCCCAGGGCCGACTGTGGCATTGGCACC
>Ga0315315_10002539_pt1 | contig 16748 bp, 18 predicted proteins | sample M140m3416metaG_FD_203699 | JGI IMG/M metagenome (GOLD analysis project Ga0315315, IMG submission 203699) | Ammonia-oxidizing marine archaeal communities from Monterey Bay, California, United States - M1 40m 3416 | ecosystem: Environmental > Aquatic > Marine > Intertidal zone | place: USA... | reverse complement strand
TGTTTATATTGTTAAAAGACTTTTAAAATATGTCACAAGATTACAAAGTAAAAGATATAAAACTAGCAGAATTTGGAAGAAAAGAGATCTCTTTAGCAGAGACAGAAATGCCCGGACTTATGGCATTAAGAAAAGAGTATAAAGGTAATAAACCTTTAAAAAATGCAAAAATATTGGGTTGTCTTCATATGACAATTCAAACAGCTGTTTTGATTGAAACTTTGGTGGAACTTGGAGCTGAAGTAAGGTGGTCGTCATGTAATATATTTTCAACTCAAGATCATGCAGCGGCAGCAATAGCAAAAGCTGGCATTCCAGTATTTGCATGGAAAGGTGAAACAGAAGAAGAGTATTGGTGGTGCGTGAAACAAACTATCGAAGGAAAAAAAGATTGGAAACCTAATATGATATTAGATGACGGAGGAGATCTTACCGCTCTAATGCACAAAGATTATAAGAATTTGTTAAAAGATATTAAGGGCGTCTCAGAGGAAACAACTACTGGAGTTTTAGCATTGAAAAAAATGGAGTCCCAAAACACTCTTCTAATTCCTGCGATAAATGTGAACGACTCTGTGACAAAATCAAAATTTGATAATTTATATGGTTGTAGAGAAAGTTTAGTTGATGGAATTAAAAGAGCCACAGATGTAATGATGTCAGGAAAAGTCGCAATAGTTGCAGGTTTCGGAGATGTTGGAAAAGGAAGCGCTGCATCATTAAGACAAAGTGGAGCCAGAGTTATGATTACAGAAACTGATCCAATTTGTGCCTTACAAGCTGCAATGGAAGGTTATGAAGTTGTTTTGATGGATGATGCAATAAAAGATGCTGACATAGTTGTAACGGCTACTGGAAACAAAGATATAGTGACCGCAGACCACATGAGAAATATGAAAGATAGAGCTATTCTTTGTAATATAGGACATTTTGATAATGAGATCCAAGTAGAGGCACTTAAAAACTATAAATGGGACGAAATTAAACCCCAAGTTCATGAAATAGAATTACCAAGTAAAAAAAGAATAATTTTACTGGCGGAAGGTAGATTGGTAAATTTAGGATGTGCAACTGGTCATCCTAGTTTTGTAATGAGTGCATCCTTTACCAACCAAGTAATTGCACAAATTGAATTATGGAAAAATTCTAGTAAATATGAAAAAAAAGTTTATGTATTACCAAAACATCTAGATGAAAAAGTAGCTACCTTGCATTTGGAAAAAGTAGGAGCTAAACTAACTAAAATGTCAAAAGATCAAGCAGATTATATCAGCGTTAAACCATCAGGACCATTTAAACCAGATACTTATCGCTACTAGATTAGTAGCTAATGATTATTAAATCTTTAGATCATCTTAAATTAATTTCAGAAAAAATTGCAGATAAAATCTCTGAAAAAGACTGCATATTTTTGATAGGTGAAATTGGTGTTGGAAAAACTACTTTTACAAGAACATTGATCAATTATTTTCAAAAAAAAGAAGGAGTCGAGCAAACAGAAGTTTTAAGCCCCACTTTTAATATCTTATATGAATATAATATTAAAAAACTTAAAATCATGCATTACGATCTTTATAGAATTAAAGATAGTAAAGAATTAGATCAACTTGGTATTTTTAATGAAAGTATAAATTCAGTTAAAATAATTGAATGGCCGGAATTTGTAGAAACAAAAATTTCTAATGTACTAGAACTACATTTAAGCTATTCTAGCAAAGAAAATGAGAGAGATTTGATTCTTAAAGGAAAAGGAAAGTGGAAAGAATTCAATTTAAATGAATTATAAAATTAAAAAAATTTCTGGAGATGCTTCCTTTAGAGAATTCTATAGAATTAAAAAAAATTACAAAACATCAATAATAGTATTTGCGAAAAAAGAAAAATTTAAAAATTTGATAGTTTACTGTTTAGTTAATAATATTCTCAATAAGAATAAAATTTTAGCTCCTAAATTAATCAAAAATTACTATCAAGATAATATGATTGAAATTACTGACGTGGGTCGAAAATCTTTTTATGAATTTATCAAAAGAAAAAAAAATAAATTTTCAGACTATAAGAACTTAGTTGAAATAATATTAAAGTTACAGAAAATTAAGCTTAAAAAAATTTATTTTTTTGGTAAAAATAAGATAACATTTACCAAACACTCTATTTCTCATTTACATAAAGAGTCAGATCTATTTTTTGATTGGTATTTAAAATCTATAATTAAAAACAAAAATTTCAGCAAAATTAAAAAAGACATAAGACAAGAGCTAAATAATATTTATAAAAAAATATATTTTAAAAATAGTTATTTTACCCATAAAGATTTTCATGCATCAAATATAATGATTTTTAATAAGAAATTAGCCGTCATAGATAGTCAAGATGCAATAATTGGCAACCCATTGTATGATGTCGTCTCTTTAATTGACGATGTAAGAATTAAATTACCTAAAGATTTGCAAGATAATTTACTTAAATATTATATACTTAAATCTAAATTTAAAAACAAAGATGAACACAATCTTAAAAATGATTTCGATATTTTGTCTATTCAGAGAAATTTAAAGATACTTGGAATTTTTGTTCGTCTTTATCAAAGAGATCAAAAACCTAATTATTTAAAATATTTACCTTACACATGGTCACTTATTGAAAGAAGAATGAAAAATCCCATCTTTGATAGATTGAATAAGTTGTTTGAAAAATATCTTCCTTTAGAAAAATTAAAAAGGTTACAAAAAATATGAGAATTAAATATGGCATGATTTTAGCTGCTGGACTAGGGAATAGAATGCAGCCCATTACTTTAAAAACCCCTAAACCTTTAATCCAAATAGGCAATAAGAACTTGCTAGATAGAGCTGTAGAGTTGCTTGTCAATCACGGTGTAAAAGAAATTGCTATTAATGTTCACCATCTATCAAACCAAATAAAAGATTTTATCAATAAAAAACAATATAACGTAAAAATTACAATTTTTGATGAACAAGACATGCTGCTTGATACCGGAGGTGGAATACTTAATGCTACTAAATCTTTTAAAGAGTCTTTTGTGGTCATTAATCCTGATACTTTATGGAACAACACTTATTATAATGAGTTAAAAGAATTGGAAGATCTTTATTTTAAAAATAAGAAACCTTGCTTATTACTTGTAAATAAAAATTTGAGTTTTGATAGTTCATTTAAGGGAGATTTTAACCTTAATCATAGCCTAATTAGCAGAGATAAAAGTAATAGATTTATATTTACTGGTCTTCAAATTTTAGATCAAAGTGTTTTTATTTCTATAAAAGAAAAAGTATTTTCTATGAATAAAATTTGGAACAATTTAATTAAAAATAATTCTTTATTTGGCAAAGTAAGTAATCAAAAGTTTTATCACTTAAATACAAAAGAAATGTACGATAAAGTATTAAGTTTAAAAATTACTGATTAATAATAATAGTTTTTGATCTGCTTTCATCGAGATAATAATATTTTTGTATTACAAGTCCATCATCAAAATCTATAATCAAAGGATTTCCTGTCGGAATTTCCAACTCATTAATTTTTTGTTCAGAAATTCTAAATAAATATTTACATAGTGCTCTCAAAGAGTTTCCGTGAGCTGATATTAAAACATTCTTATTTTCTTGAATTTGTTTTTTAATTTCTTTTTCGTAGTAGGGAATAACTCTATTATAAGTATCTTTTAAAGATTCAGTAAAAGGTATCATCCCAAAAGGAATACCAACATTTAGAGGGCTGAATAAAGATTGATTGTCATCATTTTTGTTCATTGGTGGTGGAGCTATATCCCAAGATCGTCTATATTTCTTAAATTGTTCTTCGCCAATTTTTTTTTTCGTTTCTTCTTTATTTAATCCAGTCAAAGAGCCATAATGTCTTTCATTTATTTTCCAAGACGTATTAAATTTGAGCTCCAAACTATTTTCTTGAAGAATTGATGTTAGAGTTTTTATCGCTCTTTTTAAAAAAGATGTGTAAGAAACGTCTATATTTATATTTAGTTTTTTTATTAATTGCCCTGATTTTTTGGCTTCCAAAATACCTTTTTTAGAAAGATCGACATCTACCCAGCCAGTAAATCGATTTTCTGCGTTCCAAACGCTTTGCCCATGTCTTGTTAAAATTAATTTACTCATAATAGATAAATAACAGATATTATGTACTATATTTATTTTATAATGAAAAATAATTTCTTCAAATTATTAGAATATCTTTATTATTTCTCTTTAGTAATGCTATTCATTCTATATTTATTTCCAGGCAGCCTTCTTGGATTTTTTTTATACAATGATGCTGGACAACAACCAAATTTAGTAAATAATCCAATTGGTACTTCAATTAATCATTTATTTTTTTTCATATATTTAAGCACATTAAGTTTTGTTGCTAGATTAAAAAACAAAATGATTATAAATAGTCTTAGTTTTTTATTTTTTATTTCAATTTTACTTGAGTTTCTTCATTACGTTATCCCTAATAGAGCTTTTGAATATTATGATTTATTTGCAAATTGTGCAGGAGTCGCAACCATATTTTTTTTTAGCAAACTAATAAGTACAAAAAAATGAAGAAAGCTAAACTAATTTCTTGTATATATTAAGAAGTGATTCATTTTAAAAAAAAATATTTTATTTTTTTTATTTATTTAATACTATCTTCGTGCTCATCTATTCCCAAAAATACTCAAAATAGTTGCGCAATTTTTGAAGAAAGATATTTATGGTATAAACATACAAAATCCTCTTTTAAAAAATGGGGTGTTCCAATTCATATACAGTTAGCATTTGTTAAAAAAGAAAGTGATTTTAATTGGTTGGCCAAGCCACCTAGAAGAAAATTATTTAAAGTAATACCATTCAAAAGACCATCCAGCTCTTTTGGATATTCACAAGCAGTCATTGGAACATGGGATCAATATAAAAAAGAAACTAAAAATTCTCTCGCAACAAGAGCTAGATTCAAAGACTCGGTAGATTTTATTGGATGGTATGTAAATAAGACATCAAAATTATTAAAAATTCCAAAAAATGATGCCTACAGACAGTACCTAGCTTATTATAAAGGTTGGGGTGATTATAAAAATTATTCCAAGGACAAAAAGGCAATTATTTATGCAAAGTCTGTAAAAGAAATAGCTAGTAAATATAGAAAACAACTTAAACTTTGTAAAAAAAATCTAGATAAAAACAAATATATTATTTTTTAAGTTGTTTATTTAGCTCTATTTCCACCGCATCTATTCTTTTTGTGTTCTTACCTACAATTGTATAAATTGTTGGAATAACATATAGGGTAAAGAAAGTAGAAAATAACATTCCACCAAAAATTGTAATACCAACTGTTAGTCGACTTGCTGCTCCTGGTCCAAAACTTATAATAAGAGGTAAAACACCAAAAATTGTAGAAAGACTGGTCATTAAGATTGGCCTCAATCTAATTGCTGCAGCTTCTACAATTGCTGATTCAAATTTTTTTCCTTCTTTTCTAAGTTGATTTGCAAATTCAACAATTAGTATTCCATTCTTTGCCGATAGACCGATTAAAATTATAAGAGCTATTTGGCTGTATACATTTAACGAAGAGCCAACTACCAACAGTCCTAGAAGACCACCTAATATAGCCATTGGCACAGTTAACATTATTGTAAAAGGATGCCTCCAACTTTCAAATTGAGCACACATAGCAAGATATGCCGTTATTAATGCTAAAGCAAAAATAACATATAACTCTGTATTAGTTTTTTTATATTCCTCACTTTCTCCTTTATAAGCAATCTTAGCTTGAGGTGTATTTTCTTCAACCACATCTTTCAAAAAATTCAAAGCTTCATCCAAAGAATAATCACCTACTAACCTTGCTGAAATTGTTACAGCTTTTTGTCTATTATATCTTGCTAAAAATGGAGATTGACCCTCTTCATTGTACGAAACTAAATTTGAGACAGATACAAGCTTATTATTGTTTTTTGATCTAACAAAAATTTTACTTATACTATCAGGTTCCTGTCTATCCTTAATATCACCTTGCAAAATGATAGAATATTCTTTTCCATCCTGAGTAAATCTTGTAACATTTTTAGATCCAAAAATTGTTTCAATGGTCCTTCCTATATCTTCGGTAGACACACCTAAATCTGCAGCTTTTTTTTGATCTATTTGGACGTTAAGCTGAGGTTTATTTAAATCAAAATCATCTTGAATAGATGTAAGTCCTGGATTTTTTCTTGCTTCCTTTTTAATTATATTTTTCCATTCAATTAATTGTTCATATGTATTTCCCAATATTACAAACTGAACTGGACTTTGTATTCCACCAGTTCTTATACCTTGGGGCATTACTGGAAAAGCTAAAACACCAGGTACACTAGATATTTTTCCAAAAGACTCTCTCATTATTTTTACTCCATGACGATCTCTTTTTTTCCACGGTTCTAGTAATACAATAATAAAACCGCTATTTACTTGTTTAGACGAGCGTCCAAATCCTGGCACTCTCATAATCAATTTTCTGTACTCTCCTTTTCCCACTTCTGGGAGAAGTAATTTTTCTATATCTTCAGCTTTATTTTTAGTAAAATTAAAACCTGAACCCTGTGGAGCTTTTATTATTACAAAAAACGCTCCTCTATCCTCTGGCGCGATTAATTCTTTTTGAGCAAAATTAAACAAAAAAACAGTGAACACTAAAGTTACAGCCAAAAATGAAATAATAATTTTCTTTTTATTTATCCAAGTAGTTAGTGATGATTTATAGGTATTAGTAATAGTTTTTAAAAATTTTTCAAATTTAATTACGATATTAGATTTTTTCATATTTGGTTTTAAAAATTTACTACCTAGCATTGGACTTAAAGATAAAGCTACAAAACTAGAAATAATTACTGCTGATGCAAGTGTAATTGCTGTTTGAGTGAATAAAACTCCCGTTATACCTTTTATAAAAACTAGAGGAACAAAAACAGCAACAAGAACTACAGTTGTAGCAATAATTGCAAATGAAACCTGTTTTGCTCCTTTATAAGCTGCTACTAATGGAGTATCACCTAATTCAATTCTTCTAACAATATTTTCTAGCATTACAATCGCATCGTCTACAACGATCCCAATAGCTAAAACTAAAGCCATTAACGTGAAAAGATTAATTGAAAAGTCAAAAATATATATTGATAAAAATGTTGAAATTAGTGAAACTGGTAAAGCAATTACAGGAACTATTAGGGCTCGGATATTTCCTAAGAATAAATAAATAATAATAGTGACCAAGATTAAAGCTATGATAAGAGTTTTATAAACTTCATTAATTGCTGCTTTAATATAATTGCTACGATCAAATGATACTTCCAGAGAGGTCTCCGGAGGCAAACTTGACCTAACTTCTTTGATTTTTCTTTTAATTCCATCTGCAACCTTTATGGTATTAGCGTCTGATTGTTGATAAATTCCTATACCGACAACTTGTTTTCCGTTACCTTTAAATAATGTTCTCACAGACTCAGCTCCCAATTCTACTTTAGCAACATCATTTAAAGTAATAATCGTTCCATCTTTTGCTCTTTTAAGAGGAAGAGATTTATAACTTTCTAAATTTTGATAAGCTTTATCAAGTTTTATTGTTAGATCTACATCTTTAGATTCAATTCTACCAGCTGGAAATTCTACATTTTCTTTTCTGAGTACTTGTTCAACTTCTTGTGTTGTAAGATCTCTTGCGGCTAAAGCTAAAGGGTCCAACCAAACTCTAAGAGATAATTCTCTTTGACCCCCTAATCTAACTCTTCCCACTCCTGAAACAGTAGAAAAGGTGTCTGTTAAATACCTATCAGCATAATCAGTTAACTCTAGATCAGACATTGTATCTGAGCTAAATGATAACCACATTGTTGTCCTCATACCCGCGCTTTGTTTATATATCTCCGGCTGTTTTGCTCCATCAGGTAAATTATCTAAAACTCTTGCAACAGAGCTTCTAACATCATTTGTTGCATCATCGAGATCAAGACCTGTTTCAAAAGTTAGAGTTATTCTTGAGCTTTCATCCTCACTAAATGAATCTATAGTTTCTACACCAGGAGTGCCACCTACAAAGTCTTCTATCTTTTGAGTAATTTGAGTATCAACAATTTCAGCTGAAGCTCCTTTGTAATCAGTTTGAATAGTAACAATAGGTGGTTGAACATCTGGCAGTTCATCAGTTGGAATTTCTTGAAAAGTTACTAAACCAAAAATTACCATCACCATACTCATTACTGATGCAACAACAGGTCTTTTGATTGATAAGTCCGTTAAGAACATATTTTATTTTTTCGTTTTAATAATTTTTACTTTAGTTTTATCTCTTACTTTTGAGACTCCTTCACTGATTACAAGATCACCCTCTGAAACACCTGATACTATTGAAACTTTACCAAAATTTCTTTTTCCAATTTTAATTTTTTTTTTTTCAGTCAAATTATTGTTTACAACATAAACAAATGCAGTATTACCTTGAATAGTTATTGAGCTTTCTGGAACACCAATCTGATTTACTTCATCATAAATAACTTTTACGGTCATTAATTGCCCGGGAATAATTTCAAATTTTGAATTATTCACAATTATTCTGGCTAATATAGACCTTGTAGACGGATCAATTCTTGAACTAACAGAGTCTATTTTACCTTCAAAGGTTTTGCTAAATGCAGAATTTGATACTTCTACTTTAAGTCCATTTTTAAGAACATTTACATAATTTTCTGGAACTTTGATGTCAATAATTATATTTTTAAGGTCATCAAGAGTTACGATTAAACTATCTGAACCCAGAACTCCTTGAGCTATTTCTCTTTTTCCCAATTTACCTTCAAAATCGGCAACAATATTTTCGTTATCTTTTAGAGCAACAATAATTTCATCTTTTTTAACAAATCTATTTTCAATATTAAAATTTCCTAATATATCCTCTTTTTTTACTCTGTAAGTTTTTGAGTTTTCAGCAATCGCTGTCCCAAAAGTCTCTATACTTTTATAAAATGATGATTTTTGCACACTAGTTACAATTACTCCCGGAGCTGGTCTAACACTAAATTTTTTTTGAAAATGTAAGCCAATAAAATATCTTGAAGCAATTACAGCAAAAATTACTATGAAGAAAAATATTAAAAAAATTTTAATTTTATTTGAAGTTTTCATTTTAATCCGTATTCAGCCCAAGATCCGTCATAGATAATAGGATATTTACCACTTATAATAGAATTAGCTAGACCTAAAATACACGCAGTAACTCCAGAACCACATGTAAATGCTAATGGTTTTTCTAAATTAATTTTATATTTTATAAAAATTGAATTTAATTCTTGTTTATTCTTAAAAGTGTAATTTTCATTATTTATTAATAATGTAAAAGGCAAATTTTTAGAGCCTTCTATGCTTCCACTTTTTAATTCTTTTCTTGGTTCAGGCTGCAAACCCAAAAATCTTTCCTTGCTTCTAGCATCAATTAGTTGAAAACTTTTTTCATTGATATTTAAAATTACCTGTTTTTTATTTAAAACTAAATCTAAATTTTCTTTTGATATATACGAACTTTTTTTAAATATTTTAATATCACTTGTTATATCTTTTTTTTCCATCATCCATTTTCTAAATCCACCATCTAAAACAGAAACTAATTCTGGATCATGATTAAAATACAAAAAATTATACCAAACGCGACATGAACTTATTATATCAGAATTATCATATATTATAATATGGTCAGTATTCTTAATCCCATAATTAGACATAATATTTTCCCAGTCATTTTTTTTTGGTAACATATGCGGGAGATCAGAATTTTGATTAGAATTCGTATCTAAATCAAAAAAGTTTGCATTTTTTATGTGTTTAATTTTAAACTCATCCAATCCATTTCGATTTGAATTTGGAAGGTGCCAGCTTGCATCAAATATTCTGACATTATCTAAATTTTTCTCAAGCCAATTTGTAGTTACTAGATGTTTCATTATTTATTTTTTTCTATATATTTTTGATGATATTCTTCTGCCTTACAGTAATTTTTAATTTTTGAAATATTTGTTTGAATTTTGCCGTCAAAAAACTTGTTTAAATTATTTAATACTTCTTCTGCATCTTTTTTTTGTTCAGCACTTTGATAAAATATTTCACTTCTGTATTGAGTTCCAATATCAGGGTATTGCATATCCTTTTGTGTGGGATCGTGCATTTTAAAAAAAAGATCCAATATTTTTTTGAAAGAGATTATCTTTTCATCAAAAGTTAATTTTATTACCTCTGCATGTCCAGAATTGCCTAAACACACCTCTTCATATGTTACTTTAGGATTTGCTCCACCAGCATAACCAACCTCCGTTTCTATAATACCAGGCTTATTTTTGAAGTTTTCCTCAGGCTTCCAAAAACAACCAAGTGCAAGTGTACATTTCTGCATAAGTTATTTAATATATCTAGAACCAATGAGGATATTAAATTGTTAACACAAAATCAAATAGGCGTATTATACATGGTAGCAAGTGTAATCTGTTTTTCCATCATGGATATATGCGTTAAATGGCTAGATTATTATCCTGTTGGACAAGTTTTATTTCTGAGATTTTTCATCGGGTTTATTCCAATTTTTTTTATCATTCCAAAAAATAAAATTTTAACTTTTTATAAAACATCAAGGCCAGGTTTGCATGCATTTAGAGCAATCTGTGGAGCGTTAGCTATCATAGCATTATTTTATGGTTTAAGAGAGTTGCCTTTAGCTGATGTTGTTTCATTAACCTTTGGTGGACCTATATTCGTAACTATTGCTTCTATATTTTTTTTATCTGAAAAAGTAGGTGTTAAAAGATGGACCGCTGTCTTTCTGGGCTTTATTGGAATGCTGTTAATAGTTCAACCAGCTTTTGTAGATTTAAATTATTATTATATATCTCCAATTATTTTTTGTATATTTTTTGCATGTGTAGCAATTAGCGTTAGGTCTTTATCTAAAACAGAAGCAAATTATACTATAGCATTTTATTTCACTTTTTTATGTACTGTTATTGGTTTGTTTTCCATATTTTTTGTAGATTGGATTATGCCAACTAAAATTGATTTTTTTATCTTTTTCATAATGGGACTTTGTGGAAGTATTGCAAATCTATTATTGACCCAAAGTTACAGACTTGCAGAAGCTTCTTTGGTAACACCTATAAAATATTTAAGCTTAGTTTTTGCAATAATATTTGGATTTTTAATATGGAGTGAGATACCTAAAATACTTACGTTAATAGGTGCCGCACTTGTAATTTTAAGTTCTCTGATTATTTTTATAAGAGAAACCCAATTAAAAAAACAAATTATCACTCCAAGACCGTGAAAAAAAAACCTGCCTACTGGAATAAAGCTAAAAAAATTTTATCAGAAAGAGATAAAGTGATGAAAGAATTAATCTGTAGATATAAAGATGGGTCATTGATTACAAGAAATGATGTTTTCTTTTCGTTATGCAAGAGTATCATTGGACAACAAATTAGTGTTGCTGCTGCAAACTCTGTTTTTTTAAAATTCAGTAAAAAATGTAAAAATAAAATCTCAGCAAAAGTAGTAATAAAGTTATCATTCTCCAGTCTTAAGAGTTGTGGCTTAAGTAGACAAAAAGTAAAAGGTATTAAAGATTTAGCAAAAAAAACTATTAGCAAAGAATTTAAGCCTCACTTAATAAATAAAATGAGCGATGAGGAGGCGATAGAATATTTATCTAGTTTGAGACAAATTGGAAGATGGTCTGCAGAAATGATCTTACTATTTACTTTTAATAGGTCTAACATTTGGCCATTACAAGATATTGGTCTTTTACGAGCAATATCTAATAATTATAAAAAAAAATATTTTCCCTCCCAAGTTTTTTTGAAAAAACTAAACAAAAAATTTACTCCATATTGTTCTGTAGCAACATGGTATCTTTGGCGTTCAATAGACGAAGAACCAATTCAGTATTAATATCCTTCAATAATAATTGCATTAAAGTCAGCTTTACCAATTCTAAAAGACTTTGCCTCTTGATATTCTGAAGAATTATAACAATCTTCCGCTTCTTTCACGCTAGGAAATTCCACAATAACATTTCTTTCAAAATCATGTTTTCCTTCAATGATAAAAAATTTTCCTCCCCTTATAAGGTATTTTCCGCCAAATTTTTCAATAGCCAATTTAGCCCTACTTGCATATTCTTTAAATGACTCAGTATCATCTACATTTACTTTTGCTACCCAGTATCCTTTGTTCATTTACAATTCCCCCAAAAAGATTTAATAATTTCTATGGTTAATAAACTCATCATAGACTGGAAAGAGTATAATCTAATAGTAGAAAAGCTTGCAATAAAAATTCATGAAAGCGGTTATAAACCTACAATGCTTATTGGTATCATGCGTGGAGGAGCACCTATTATAGATGTGCTAAGTAGAGTATTTAAACTTAAATGTGCTTACCTAGCAGTAGAGTCCTACTCTGGTGAAGGAACAGAGGATAAACAAGGTGAATTAGTTTTTTCTAGAGAAATGAGCTCCACAGTTCAAGATATGGGTGGAAGATTACTACTTTGTGACGATTTATCAGACACAGGTATAACCTTAAAAAAAAGTATAAATTGGCTTTATAGCTATCCTCAAATTAAAAATATAGAAAGTATTAAAACTGCAGTTTTATGGAAAAAAAAGGACTCTAATTTTGAGCCAGACTATTGCGCTCAACGATTAGACTCAAATCCTTGGATTGTTCAGCCTTTTGAACATTATGAAGAAGTTAGGATTGAAGATTTAGTTAAGAAACATAAAAAATAAATAAGGGCCAGGTTACCCGGCCCTTTATTTTAATTTTTAAGCAACAGCGAAGCTAACGACACTTAAGATTGCAATTACCCAAATTGCAGGCGAAGTTGAACTAAATTTACCTGTCAAGATTTTAATCAAAGCATACGAGATAAATGCTAATGCAATACCATTACTTATACTATATGTAAGAGGCATAGTGATCATTGCTAAAACAGCTGGACCAGACTCAGCAATATCATCCCATTCTATATCTGTAATATTTCTTACAAAAAGAATAGCTACATAAAGTAATGCTGCACCATCAATTTCTTTTGGTAAACTTGTTGCTAAGGGAGAAAAGAATAAGCAAGATAAGAATAAGACTCCTATTACAAGAGAAGTCATTCCAGTTCTACCACCAGCTTTTACTCCAGCTCCAGATTCTACGTAACTGGTAACAGTAGTAGTACCCATTAAAGCACCAGCAACAGTTCCAACACTATCGGACATCATTGCCTTATTAATATCTTTTACTTTACCATCTTTACCAACTTTACCAGCAACATTTGCAACCGAAGTTAAAGTTCCAGCTGTATCAAAAAAGTCAATAAATAATAAAGTAAAAATTACTGTAGACATCCCAGCAGTAAATGCTGCATTTAAATCAAATGCAAAAAGATAGGTCATTGGTGGTGGTGCACTTACAAGTCCATTAAATTTAGCTAATCCAGTAACCCATGCGATAATGCTAAATACTAAAATACCTATTATTATATTGCCTCTAATCTTCATTTTTTCAAGAACGATCATCACTACAAAAGCAAGACAACCTAAAAGTACTAAAGGATTTTTAATATCACCAAGTGTAACTAGTGTAACTGGATGGTCACCAACAACACCCATGATTTCTAGACCAATAATTGCAAGAAACAATCCAATTCCTCCACCAATACCAAGCTTCAAACTTTTTGGAATAGAATTCACTATCCATGCACGTAATGGTGTTAAAGAAATTATTAAAAATAAAATACCTGCTATTAAGCAAGCACCTAGAGCTGCTTGAGGTGTATATCCCATACCAGCAACTACCCCAAAAGCAACAAATGCATTTATACCCATACCTGGGGCAAGGCCTATAGGCCAAGTTTTCCCGTAGAATGCCATTATAAAACATGCAATTGACGTGGCAACAATTGTAGCAGTGAATACTGCTCCAAAATCAAAAAAACCTTTCTCAGGTCCAGCGAATTCGCCAGACAAAATGAAAGGATTTAAAAACATTATATAAGCCATTGTAAGAAACGTAGTTACGCCAGCAATTACTTCAGTTTTAAAATTAGTTTTATGTTTTTTATATTCAAAATATTTTTCCATCATAGATGAACCTCCTGTTAGCTCTAAATACTCTGATTCTTTGATAAAATCTTTTGAAATTTAAATAAAATTTACAGTTTACAACCTATGGGTAATATTTCTGTTTATAAGTTTTGCGTATAGACTAAAATATCATTTATGAAAAAAATTTTAATTTTGATCACTATAATTTTTACCTCAAATTTTCTAGTTAGTTGCAAAACAGTTTCTACAAAAATTGATGAAAAAACAGCTAAAGAGGAGAAAGAATTAAGCAAATGGCTAAACCAATCAGAAACAGAGCTTAAAATTATTTTTGGAAAACCAGATAAGATTGAATTTACAAACAGTAGAAATAGATATTATGTTTATATTACTGAAAAGCTAAAGATTAAGTGTGAAAGAAAATTTGAGATTAGTCCCAACAATATAGTAATAGGCTTTAGCAGCAAGAACTGTTTTTAAACATGCCAATTATAGAATCTAAAAGTCAACTCTTAGAGTATTTTAATAAAGGAGCAAAAAAACAAGACCAATTATTAATTGGTGTTGAGCATGAAAAATTTTTATTCAGCGGAAAAGAAAAAAAAAGAGTTAATTACGAACAAATTAAAAAGATTCTTAAAAATCTAAGAACTTTTGGATGGAATCTTGTTTACGAAAAAAAAAATATAATTGGACTTAAAAGAGGTAAGCAGCAAATAACAACTGAACCAGGATTACAATACGAACTTTCAGGAGCGCCATTAAAAAATATTCATTTAGTTTGCAGTGAAAGCTCAACACATTTTAATGAAATTAAAGAAGCTTCAAAAGGTTTAGGCATAGGTACAGCATCAATAGGATTTGATCCATTTAATAATTTAAGTGAAGTACCTAAGAATCCTAAAGAAAGATATAAAATCATGACAACAGAAATGCCAAAAGGTGGTGACCTAAGTTTGCAAATGATGTATCTAACATCGGGTATTCAAATTAATTATGACTATACTTCAGAAAAAGATTTTGAAAAAAAATTTAAAGTTGGAAATTATTTAACTCCATTAACCATCGCACTTTTTGCAAATTCACCTTTTGCGAACAAAAAATTTACGGGATATCTTTCTTACAGAAATAAAGTATGGCAAGATACTGCCCGAGGCGGCATTATGCCAGTAGCATTTGAAGATTTGAATTTTGAAAAATATTTGGACCATGCAATAAATTATTCATTACTATTTGTCGTTCGTGATGGAAAATATATCAAACCAAATGGTCAAACATTTAAAAATTTTATGGAAGGAAAGTTTGAACCGCTCAAAGGAATTAAACCAACCATTAAAGATTTTGAGTCTCATTTAGCAACCATTTTTACAGAAGTTAGACTGAAACAATTTATAGAAATTAGATCCATAGACACATGTGACTGGGGTTGCATATGTAATAGTCCAGCTTTTTTTACAGGACTTTTTTATGGAGCGTTAGATGAAACATATGAAATTATTAAATCATGGAAAAAAGACGAGGTCATGGAGGCTTATTTGCAATCCCCCAAAAAAGGCCTAGACACCGAGCTAGAAGGAAAAAACTTACACGTGTGGGGAAAAATATTTTTAGATATCGCAAAATCTGGCTTAACTAAAAGAAAAGAGTTAAATTCAAACGGTAAAGATGAAAAAATATATCTTAAACATTTAGAAGATATCATTGATAGAAAAACCAATAGAGCTCAGTTACTATTAGATCAATTTAACAATCAAGGTAATTTAGATTTTTTCAATAATGCAAAAGAAGATTTTAGCTATTCAGGGCTCTAGTTTAAAAAAGATAAACGTAGAAACCGATACAACTTTATTTTTAGCTTTAGAAGCTCAAAAAAGAGGTTACCAAGTATATTATTACGAACCACACAATTTGAGTTTTATAGATGGAAAAGTTACAGTAAAATGTTTTCAGTTAACTTTTTTTGAAAAAAATAAAAAGTTTTATAAAATTACTAAGAAATTTAATTTTAATTTATCAAAAGCAAAAGTTTTATTGATAAGAAATGAACCTCCATTTAATCAACAATATATTAATTCTACTTTTATTTTAGAACATATAGATAGAAAGGTTAAAATTATTAATCACCCGAAATCTATTCGAGAAGTACCTGAAAAATTATTTTCTATAAGATTAATTAAATATATGCCTTCAACATTAATAAGTGAAAATATAGATGAAATTAAAAATTTTTTTAAAAAATATAAAAATGTAATTGTAAAACCAATTAATAATTACAGCGGTAATGAAGTAATTTTATTAAAAACTTTTAATTCTAAAATAATAAATAAATATTTAAAGAAACATAATCATGTAATATTTCAAAAATTTTTACCTCAAATTTCTAAGGGCGACAGAAGAGTATTTATCATTAATGGAAAAATTAAAGGATCTATTTCAAGAGTACCAAAACAAAATAGTATTCTGTCAAATATGAGCAAAGGAGCTATAGCTAAAATTAATAAACTAACAAAAAGAGAGATTAAAATTAGTAAAGAAGTAGCAATTTTATTAAAAAAATATGATATTTATTTTGCAGGAGTAGATTTTGTTCAAGGTCAATTAATAGGAGATATTAATGTTACAAGCC
>Ga0315315_10002538_pt1 | contig 16748 bp, 17 predicted proteins | sample M140m3416metaG_FD_203699 | JGI IMG/M metagenome (GOLD analysis project Ga0315315, IMG submission 203699) | Ammonia-oxidizing marine archaeal communities from Monterey Bay, California, United States - M1 40m 3416 | ecosystem: Environmental > Aquatic > Marine > Intertidal zone | place: USA... | reverse complement strand
CTGAAGAAGATTGGAATCTATATCACAATCAATTATTTCTAGGATTTGTCACCATATTACAAAATATCAAAATAAATGATGGAGGATACATATTTTTGATTAGTTCAAACGTCATAAAGGAACCAAATCCAAAATTAATTATTTCATCAGCATATAGAGCAGCATTTTCTGAAGTTTTCAAAGTTTTGAGTAAAGAGTATGCTCAAAAAAATATCAGTTGTATCAATATTGCTCCAGGGCCAATTAATACAGATAGAACCCAAGAACTAATTGAAAATGTAAAAGAATTTGAAAAAACATTACCAATGAAAAGACTTGGGAAACCTGAAGAGATTGGAAATTTTGTAAAAGGGATAATTGAGAATAATATCAAATATCTTTCAGGCGTAACAATAAATTTTGATGGTGCAAATTCAAATTATATTTTTTAAATTTGTAAGAAGTTATTAGGTTAGATTATTTTAAGATAATATGACAGAATGGAATACTCTGAGAGCAAGATTTCCAAATGAGGAAATTGAAGAAATTGAAAGAATTAAAGAAAAATATGGATTAAGCTATAATGAAATTATTCGTTCGGGCGTAAAATTCTATATGGGATTAACAATGGCAAAAGAATTAGTTGCAGATACATTAGAAGAAAAGGATATCAAGATAGGTGGAAAAAATATTGGTGAAATATTGAACAGTCCAGAATATCAAAAAAATATTGATCAAACAATAACAAAAATAGTAAAAGTTTTGATAATAGAATTTTTTGAGAAAGGTTTAGACTTTAAAGAGAAAACAAAGACAATAAGAAAAGAACGTAAAGTTGGCAGACCAAAACAAAAGAAAAAGAAATGAGAATAATTAGAAAATAAAATTACTTTTTAAATTCAACATTTGGGGAATCAGGTTGACCTGCAATAGCTATCAATCCACCATCACGTAATTGTTGTAACAACTGCATAACTTCTTTTTCAACTTGATTTCTTTGTAAACCTGTTTGATTTGCAAATACTTCTACTAATTCTGTTACCTTGCGTTGACCATTACATGATTTCCAGAAATCAACAATTGCTTGATTTACCATAAATCCTTGTTCATGTTCATTAGCCAAAACCATAGAACCATCTTCTTGTTGTACTAATTTTCCAACACCTTGAGGTAAAGCAGTTTCATAATTAATTGGTGCAGGAGTATTCAATCCATTAGCACCCATTTCTTTAATTTTGAGTTTGCCCTCTTCAGTCATTTTATCCATTGTCCAGGCTGGTTCCCATACAATTTGAATATTGACATTATTAACTCCAGGAACTTTTTTAGCAAATCTAGTTGCATCTGCGACTAAAGTTTCATGTAAAGGACAACCTTGAGTAGTCATTGTCATTTTGATATCAACGTCATTATTTTCTTTTACATCAATTCCATAAATTAATCCCATTTCTACAATGTTTAAAGGAACTTCAGGATCCATACATTGTTTTAGAGATTCTTCAATTGCTTGTGGAGAAACTGTACTCATATTTTATACTGAAGTTTGAAAAACAATAAAAACTTTGTATTAATTAGCTTGGAATAATTTTGTAAGAGATTCTTCAAATGGTGCAGTAGCCACGCCTTTTTCCGTAATAATTCCAGCAATTAATTCAGGAGGAGTCATATCAAATGCAGGATTAATTACACCAATATCATCTGGAGCAGTCTTTTTTTCACCAATACCTGTTACTTCACTCCCTTTTCTCATTTCAATAATCACATCTTCAGCTTTTGTTTTCATATCAATTGTTGATAATGGAGCAGCAACATAAAATGGAATACCATGTTGTTTTGCCATTGTTGCTACCTGATATGTTCCAATTTTATTAAAAACATGACCTGTTTTTACAATTCTGTCAGCACCTACAACAACTTTGTTTACCAATCCATTAGCCATAGAATATCCTACGGCAGTATCAGGAACTAAACTAACATCAAATCCATCATGTTTTAATTCAAATGCAGTTAATCTTGAACCTTGTTGAATAGGTCTAGTCTCAGTGGCAATAACTTTAACATTTTTTCCACTTTCTCTAGTTGCTCTAATAACTCCCAATGCAGTTCCATATGCAACAGTAGCTAATGCACCAGCATTACAATGAGTCATAATAGTATCATTATCATCAAAAAGAACAGAACCATTTTTGCCCATAGATTTGTTTATTTCAACATCTTCATCAGCCATTTTTTTAGCAGTTGAAATTACTAATTCACGAATTTGTTTTACAGTTTCTCCGGTTTTTGCAACATTCATAATTTTTTCTAATCCCCAACCTAAGTTCACTGCTGTTGGTCTTGTTGCAAAAAGAATTTTTCTAGCTTCACCTAAGTCAGATAACAGTTCTTCTTTTGTTGTTGCTTTACTTTGTAATGCAGCTAGTCCTAATCCAAATGCACCAGAAACACCAATTGCAGGTGCACCTCTAACTATCAAAGTTTTAATTGCATTTGCAACTTGATGAAAATCATCATATTCCACAAAAATTAATTCATTAGGTAATTTTGTTTGTTCAATCATTATTACTTTATTATTTTTCCACTCTACTGTTCGTAATCCCGTAATATTTTGCATATAATTACAAAAAATTTAGGTTTTTAAAAACTAATTGATGTGTAAAGATATAGATAGATATTTTATTGTAGATATAAATTAAAAATATTGAATATTTCAACTCTGGAAAAATATGATTCAGAAAAAATGTATAAAATTTATGATCAATGGCCAGAAATTGCGTATGAATCATTTAAGATAAAACAAAAATCCATAGATATTGAAAAAATAGATCATATTGTATTTGCAGGAATGGGAGGGTCAGGCGCATTAAGTGATTTAATGTTTTCGTTATTTTCAAAAACAGGAATTCATATAGATATTGTAAAAGGGTATTTACTTCCTAAAACAGTTAATTCTAAAACATTAGTTGTAACAATTAGTGTTTCAGGTAATACAGTTGAAACACTAAATATTTTGAGAGCAGCTCATAAAATAAAATCAAAATTAATTTCATTTTCAAATGGAGGTAAGATAGAAAAATATTGTAAAAAAAATAAATTAGAATTTTTTAAAGTTCCCATATATCATTCGCCTAGAGCTTCATTTGCATCATTTTTGTACACCATGTTAAATGTATTACAACCAATATTACCAATTCAAAAAAGTGAAATCATTAACTCGATTAAAAAAATGGAGCAATTAAGAGATCAAATAAATTCTAAAAATCTAAACAACAAAAATGATGCACTAAATTTAGCTAAATGGATTCCAGATGTTCCAGTAATTTATTACCCATTTGGATTACAATCGGCAGCAATACGATTTAAAAATTCACTTCAAGAGAATTCTAAACTTCATGTAATTTCTGAAGACATTATAGAGGCATCTCATAATGGAATTGTTCCATGGAGGAATTCAAAAAAATTTAAACCCATATTAGTAAGAGGTCAAGATGATTTTATTAAAACAAAGGAAAGATGGGAAATTATAAAAGAATTTTTTAATGAAAACAATGTCGAATATAAAGAAATATTTTCAATATCAGGAGATATTTTAACAAAAATTACTAATTTAATTTATTTTTTTGATTATGTATCCATCTATACAGCAAGTATTAGAAAAATAGATCCAACTCCAACGGAACCCATCAAATTTATTAAAAAAAGGATTTAAAAATTAATTTATGGTTTGCCTATAGCTCTATAGGAAAATCCCAAAGAAGTTATATTTTTTTCATCAAAGAAATTTCGACCATCTATAATTATCGGAGTTTTCATTTTATTCTTTATTTGTTTTAATTCTAAATTTAAAAATTCATCATGATCTGTAACAAGCAAAATAGCATTAGAATTTTCAAAGGCTTCAGAAACAGGAGTTAATGAGAATGAAGAAGAATTAAAATTATCGATTAATGGATCACAGACTTCAAAAGTTGAATTTTTTTCTTTTAATTTTTCTACAATAGGAAAAGTGGAACTTAAACGAACATCATGAATATTTTTTTTATATGCTAATCCAAGAATTGTGATTTTAGAAGTATCCAATGTTTGATCATATTTTTTTAATTCTTCTTCAAGTAGTGTTATCATGTAAAATGGCATGTAGTCATTAACAGTTCTTGCTTGTCTCAATAATTTGGTATCAAATCCAATTTCTTCTGCTTGTTTAATCAAGTACCATGTATCAACAGGAATACATTCACCACCAACTCCAGCACCAGGATAATGTGCCATAAATGCAAATGGTTTTGTCTTTGCAGCATCTATTATTTCAAATGCATTTAATCCAAATTTTGAGAAAACTTGAGCTAATTCATTAACTAAAGCTATATTTACGTCTCGAAATATATTTTCAGTCAATTTTGTGGCTTCTGCTGCTTCTATAGAAGAAACCTCTATAATATCAACATCAATAATTTGAGAATAGAAACATTTAGCTAATTTTCTACTTTTCTCATCTATTCCACCTACAATTCTAGAAATATTAGATAATTTGAGATCTTTTGCATTATCATTATAAACTACTTTAGGAGGATTTTTGGGTAATGGTAATGAGGGATTATATCTTTCAGGACAATATGCTAGACCAAAATCAATTCCAATTTTCATTCCTGTCATTTTTTCTATAATATCACCCATAGTTTTTGTGGTTCCAATAGAAACAGAACTTTCTACAATTACAATTGTTCCACGTTTTAGATAGGGAGAAATTCTATTTGCCACATCTTTTAGATTAGAAATATCAATTGCGTTTTCACTGTTAAGAGGTGTTGGAACACAAACAAAAATAGCAGTAGTATTTTTGATAGCCTCCTCCACATCAGTTGTTGCCGTTAATTTTTTGTTATCAATTGCGTTTTTAAGATCATCAGGATATTCAAATTTTACAGATGCAGAATTAATTTCATCAACTCTATTTTGACTAATATCTAAACCAATTACAGAAAAACCAGAATTAGCTAAAAATGTTGCTAATGGTAAACCAACAGTTCCAACTCCAGCAACACAAATTTTAATTGATTTATTATTAATTTGTTCTAAACCCGTAGTTAGATTTTCAAGATAAATTGTCATTTTAATTTCTCATTTCTTCCATTATACAAATTATCCCTTCTTCCAGGCTTACTTTAGGATTAAATCCAAGCAATTTTTTAGCTTTAGTAATATCAGGAGAACGGTTCAGAATTTCTTTTCTATTTCTATTTGATTCTTTAAATGGGATTTCTATTTGAGATGTTTTAGAATTAGTCAATTTAATTACTTTTTTACCTAGATTTTTTATAGAAATTGGTTCAGAATCATTTCCAATATTAAAAATTTGATTTTCATCATTTTCAAGAGATAATTCAATGCCTTGTATAATATCATCAATATGACAAAAAGATCTGATTTGAGAACCATCATGGTGAATTGTAATAGGTTTATTTTCTAAAGCAAGATTAATGAAATTTGGAATAACAAAATTAGTCGATTGGTTTCCACCATAAGCATTAAAAAATCTCAAGATAGTATATTTCAAATCAATTTTTTTGGAATATGATTTAATATATTCTTCAGCAACCAATTTGCTTAGTCCATATGTTGTAATTGGAATTGCGGGATCATCTTCACTGATAGGAAGATGTAGAGGTTCACCATAAATTTCAGATGATGATGAAAAAATTAATTTTTTAATATTATTTTTTTCACAGGCTCTGAGTACATTTTTAGTTCCTTGAATATTAAAATCCAAAGTTTTTACTGGTTCATTATCAGTATATGAAACACCTACTGCAGCTGCAAGATGAATAACTATATCAAAATCTTTAATTGATTCTTCTACAAATTTTTGATCAGTAATATTTCCTTCTACAAATGAAATATTTTCTAACTTTGGTGGATTAATATCTAAAACAGTTATCTCATGTTTATTTTTAATAGATTTTATCAAATTAGTTCCAATAAATCCAGACCCACCAGTAACAACTATTTTCATTATTTCGTCTTAAACCTCTTTGATATATTTAATTACCATTAATTCCATCATTGTAAAATTTCTCCCAAAAATCCCATAAATATATCCAGTAATCAAGAATAATTAAATCAAACTACACAAAAATTAAATCATCAAATTCGGTATACTAAATGTTGGAAAATAAGAAAAAATGGGAAAAACCAGAGATAAAACATGGAGAAATGACAAAATATAATTACATTGTTCAGTATCCTCAAAATTTAAAATTAGGTAAAGATTTTGATATTGGTGAATTTACATATATCAATTCACACTATGGTGTAGATATCAAAGATAAAGTTCAGATAGGTTCTCATTGTTCAATTTATTCACATTCTACAATAGATGATAAAAAAGGACCAGTGATTTTAGAAAAAAATTGTAAAATAGGTACACATAGTACAATTATGCCAAATGTGACAATTGGTGAAAATTCAATTATTGCAGCATATTCGTTTGTTACAAAAAAAATCCCCAGTAATGAATTGTGGGCAGGCGTACCCGCAAAAAAAATTAGAAAAAATATTTAGTAATGAATTTGTTTCTGAATTATATCATCATTAATTTTAATTTTTGTTAAAATATCAACTATTTTTTTAGATGCATTACCATTACCATAAATTTTAGAATTTTTATAATGAATTTTTTTACGTGAAAAAATAATTTTTTTAATAATATCAGATATTTCAACACTTGAATGATTTACATCAATTACATTAGTACCACGTTCCCTGTCTTTTTGACGAATTCCAATATTTATTACAGAAATATCAAAGTAACTTGCTTCTATTACACCACTACTAGAATTTCCCAATAATATTTTACAGTTTTCTAAGAATCCCAAATAATCATTTCTGGGAATACTTGAATAGATTTTGAAAAATTTATTATTTTTAGAAAAAGCATCCATCATATCAAAAATTTCCTGATGACCAGCATCAGAATTTGGATATATTGCAATTGTAGGAATTTTTAATTTTTTTAGTGCATTTAAAGTTTGAGTAATTTCATATTTACTTTTATTTGATTTTGTGGTAACTGAATGTTGTAGTAATAAAATTTCATTGCCTACAAATTTTAAATTATATTTTTTTTCTAGATCCATTTTTGAAGTAATATTATTTTGAAAAATTTCATCGATTCCAGTAGATCCAGTTTGAAAAATATATTTTGGATTTTCACCTAGTTTTTTTATTCTATTATAACTTTTTTTAGTTGCGGCAAAATGAATATTAGAAATTTTAGTAATTGAATGTCTGATGTATTCATCAATTCCAGCTTGAGATTTATCTCCTCCATGAAGATGTGCATTAGGGATATTCATATGAAAAGCAGCAATTGCTGATGCATAAGGTTCATCACGATCTCCCAAAACGATATTAATATCAGGTTGAATTTTTTTGAAGATTTTTGAAAATTGTTTAATTCCCTCAGCTAATGCAATAGACATATGAAAATTTTCATTACCATTTGGAACCATTTTTACTATTCCAGAAATTTTGAATCCATCATTTTTAATTTCTTTAATTGTTGAACCAAATTGTTGTGATAAATGCATACCAGCAACAACTAATTTTAAATCTAATTTAGGATTTTTTTGTATTTCAAACATTAAAGGTTTCAATAAACCATATTCAGCACGAGTTCCAGTAGTTACACATATTTTTCGTTTCACATTATTCACCTAACAAATTTCCAACATCATCATTAGAAAAAAAAGACATAGGATTAATTTCTTTTTCATCATTAATACTAATGGAAGTGATCAAAATACTTTCATCAGCAGTTCCAATCAAAACACCATTAGAATCAACATTAGAAATAATTCCAGGAGAATTATTTTTTTTTATAATATTTGATTTCCAAATAGTAATTTTTGATTGTTTAAAATAAGTAAATGCACCTGGATAAGGAAATGTTGATGCACGAATTAATTTATGAATATCTTTAGAAGTATTGGACCAATTAATATAACCATCTTCAGGAGTTCGTTTTTTCCAATCCTCAATAAAATTTGATTGTAATTGTTTTATTCTAGGTGCACAATTATTTTTGATTTTTTCTAAATTCTTCACAATCATTATTTTTCCAATTTCTATAATTTTATTATATAAACTGGTTGAATCATCTTTTTCAGAAATTAAAAATTTTTCTTGGTCTAAAATATCTCCATCATCTATTCCTTCTTGAATATAAAAAAATGTCAAAGCACTTTCTTTAAGTTCTTTTAAAATTGTCCATGGAATAGGTGCACGGCCACGATATTTTGGTAATTCCGTTGGATGAGAGCCAATTACGGTGATGTTTGGAATTGAAAGAATTTCTTTTTTTAAAAGTTGAGACCAACCAAGTACTAAGATTAAATCAGGTCTAATTTTTTTTATTAAATTTACATTTTCAATATCATTGATATTATTTACTTTTTGTAAGGGTACATCATATTTCTTGGCAATAGAATCAAAAGCAGAAAAATCACTATAAAGATTTTTTTTAGAATCATTATACGTAAAAATCATTTTTACATCAAAATTTTTTTCAAGAATTGTTGATAATAATGCATGACTAAATATTATTCCACCTATAAATACGATTTTCAATAATTTATAAAAAAACATTAAAGATTATAAATTTAAAAAAAAATGAAATTATTACATGACATATGTTGTTGCCGAAATAGGTGTTAATTGGAACGGAGATTTAGATTTAGCAAAAGAAATGATGCAAAAATCTAAAGATGTAGGCTGTAATGCAGTAAAATTCCAAGCTTTTGATGAAACCATAGTAGGACAACATCCAGAAAAAGATCAATTGCTAAAAACATCAATTACTAAGCATAACATAGAAGAAATTCATCAAATTTCAAAATCTGTTGGGATTGAATGGTTTTGTACCCCTATGATTTTGAAAGCGGTTGAACTTGTAAATCCATATGTAAAAAAAATTAAGATAAGAGAATCAGACTCTCATGTTCTATTAAAAAATGAAACTAATGAATTAATCGATGCAATTTTAAAAACAGGTAAAGAAATGATTGTAAGTTCCCAACAAAATCCAAAAAAATCAAAATTTTATAACGAAAAAAAAATTAATTGGTTGTATTGTATACCTCAATATCCATGTCCATTAACAAATATTGATTTTTCCGAATTACAAAACTATTCAGGATATTCAAATCATTGTCCCAAAATTATTGCTCCAATTACTGCAGCAATATTAGGATCAAAGATTATAGAAATACATATCACATCAGACAAAAGAAAAAAATTTTTTGATAATCCAGTTAGTTTTGACTATAAAGAATTAGAAGATATAATGATACAAATTAAAAATATTGAAAAAATAAAAATTTAGTGTAAAAACCATTATTAACTAACAAGAAAATTAAGTTTATGAATATTCTAATTTTAGCAGCACATCCAGATGATGAAGTACTTGGAATGGGAGGAACAATAAAAAAATTAACTCAAAAAAAGAATAAAATCCATTTATTAGTTTTAACCGAAGGAGCATCATCTCAATATAATAATTCAAAAATGAAACAAGTTAGAAAGGAATCTTGTAAAAAGTCTTCAGACATATTAGGAATTTCATCAGTAAATTTTTTGGACTATCCAGATATGAAATTAGATACAATTCCACAATTAAAAATTAATCAAGAGATAGAAAAGGAAATTAAAAAAAGAAAACCAGAAATTATATACACTACACCAAATCATGATTTAAATTCTGACCACAGAATTGCTCACGAGTCAACATTAGTAGCTGCTAGACCAAAATCAGGTGTGAAAAAAATTCTTTCTTATGAAATTCCAGGTTTTGTAAAAAAACCAAGTCATCCAAATGTTTTTGAAAATATAGAATCAGAGTTAACATACAAACTCAAAGCTATGCGCTGCTATAAATCAGAAATTGAAAAATTTCCACATCCAAGATCCATTAAAGCAATTGAAAATCTCAGTATACAAAGAGGAATAGAATCGGGGTTAAAAAATGCAGAAGCATTTCAATTACTCAAAAGTATTGAAAAATAAGAATTTCAAATTTCAATAATTGTGATTAAGCTTAAATAATAATAAAAATGATCTCTATTATGATAAAATCTAATTTTAAAATTACAAAAGAAAGTAAAGCAGATGAACAGAGAATAGAAAAAGAAATTGAAGAGAAAAAAGATTATTCACAAAAAGAGTTTGAAGAATTTGTATCTAAATCAGGTGCAGCAGGTTCATTTATGATATTCCGTTCAGAAGAAAAAGATACTGAACTTGGGATTGATCAATTATAGAATTCATTAAGACTTAAAATAGCCTTGAAAGTTTTTCTTGTATGTCCAAAGATTATGAATTTGAAATAAATGAACAAACGCTGGAAAATATTTTACTGTTAAAAAATCAAATGGGATATAGTGAAAAAACATGGGATGAATGGTTTTTTCAAATTATCGATTCATTGAAAAAAACAACAAAAGAACAATCTATTCTTGAAAATGCTTTTGAAAAAAATCACTATAAAAAGAATTATGAAAATTGGGTAAGTTATTTTGCATTAAATTTAGAAAATATTGCAAATGAATATTCAGCAAGAGAATTAGATCCCACATTCAAAACAGGAAATAATTTATTAGATACTTCAGCAATTGTGATTGGGGCAGGACCATCAGTAAAAAAAAATAAACATTTAGAATTATTATCGTCTAGCAATTATAAAGGCTCAATAATTTGTACAGATAGAATGTTGGAACCAGTTTTAAAAGCTGGGATAACTCCAGAAAAGTTCCCAAAATTTTATGTTGCAACAATTGATCCTGCAGAACTTTTGAAAAAATTTTATCAAGATCCAATAATAACAAAATTTGGAAATAAAATTAATGGAATATTTTCTTCGGTTGTTCATCCCAACATAGTTGCAAATGCAAGAAAAGCAGGAATTAAAATTCATTGGATTCATTCATTGTTTGATTATAATGAAGGGAAAAAATCTTTTAATCAAATTTCGGGATTAATGGTAAGAGCTAAAAATCACAAAGATGGATTACCAGCAATTCAAACTGGAGGAAATGTTGGAACTGCATGTTGGTTTATTGCATGGAAAATTTTGAAATGTAATGTCATAGGTTTAATTGGAATGAATCATGGTTGGGATGATGATGATGATTGGGATGAAATTTTAGCACATTCTAATGCACCATTAAACATTAATCGAGATAGTGACGAATTTAAAAAATTGTATCCCAGAATTTATAATCCTGATTTTGATTGTTTTGGGATTCAAGATCCAACATACCAATACTATTGTAATGCAACAAAAGAATTTATCAAAAGATCTCCAAAGAATCTTAAAACAATTAATGCTACAGAAGGCGGAAGTTTATTTGGAGAAAGAATTTTGTCTACAACTTTCAAAAAGTTTCTTGAAGAGTATCAAAAATAATTATTAGATTAAAAAAGCACCATAGCTTAAATATCAATTAAAAAAACAAATGTTATGAAAGTTCTTCTAGTGGTTCCAGAAATAAGATTAGATAGTGTACCATATCATTTTCCATTTTGGGCAGCTATTTTAGGAGCTATTGCAGAAAAGAAAGGAGCAAATGTTGGAATTTTAGACCTTAATGCAGTTAGAATGGAATTTGATAATAATCAAATTCCTGATCAAATGATTGAGGAAGAAATTAGTAGAGAAAAATGGGATTTAATTGGAATTGGAGGTTTAACATCAACATACAAAAGAATAAAAGAATTAACAAAAATTATAAAAAAATCATCGCCAAAATCAATTCTTCTGAGTGGTGGTGGTTGGAGTACATACAATCCAGATGAAATTCTAAAATTAGTTCCTGAAATTGATTTAATTTGCATAGGCGAAGGAGAAGAAACATTTGCAGAAGTTTATGATGAAATAGAAAGTGGTGAATTTAATTTTGACAAAGTAAAAGGATTATGTTGTAGAAAAGAAGAAGGATTCAGATATACAGAGCCAAGAGCATTAATTGCAGATCTAAATACAATCCCATACCCAGCTTATCATCTTTTAGAAACTGACATATATTTTAGATATTCATCATTTCCATTATCAGTTGAAGCATTTAATTCAAAACGTAGAGCATCAGTTGTTTGGGAAAGAGGGTGTCCAAGAGGATGTACGTTTTGCTCTCACAATGGAATGTCCAGAATAGATTTACAAAATATTTATGGTGAAGGAGATCGAAAAGAAGGTGAAAAACTAGTAAGAAAATCAGATAAAGAGAATGATACTTTTCAATTACCTGCAAGATGGCCAACTCCAGAATATGCTGTAAATAACATAAAATTATTAGTAGAAAAATTCAATGTGGATTTTATTTCAATTTTAGATGAAAATATGACTAGTAATTTAAAATGGACAAAAGAGTTTTGTGATTTGTATGTTAAAGAAGGATTAGATAAAACAGTAAAATGGGGAACATTAGGTGATGCTCCTAGTGTTGCAGTAAAACCAGAAATAGTCCAAACCATGAAAGATGCAGGCTGTTCCTATATTTCATTTGGATTTGAATCAGCATCAGATAAAGTTCTCAATCAAGATATAGGAAAAGGTCAATTACAGATTCATGAACAAAAAACCATTGCAGCAGTAAAAGCAGCAGGACTAACACCAATAACAACATTCATGATTGGAAATCCACATGAAAATATTGACGACATTATGGAAACATTAGGATTTTGGATTCATAACGGAATAGAAGTTGATCCATTTATTTGCACACCGTATGTTGGAAGTCCAATATTTTATGATAATAAAGACTTCTTATTACAACAATATGATGAAAGATTAAAAATTGTGCAAAGTGACAAACAATTCAATTCAGTATCAAAAGAGATCATTGAAAAATGGAAATTAGATGCAGTAGACAAATTTATGACAGAATGTGGTGACGCAACAGATTATACAGCTACAGTAAGTCAGTATTTTACTATTTCAGAATTATTTGCAATAAAAAATTTCATGCACAAAAAAGATGTAAGACGATTATTACAAATGGCACATCAAAGATTTGAAGATACTGGAAAAGAGTGGTGGAAACATAGCGAAAAATGGTCAAAATTCTGTAATATTTGTCAATCAAAAAAAGAACTAGGATTGAAATTGCAAATATCATCACAATAAAAAAAATGGTTTTAAAAAGAAGAATAAGTGGAGGTAGAACTCTTGGATATTAGAAAAAAACCTGCAACTAAATGGAAAATTCCACTCTATAAAGTACATGTTGAAAAAGATGATGTAAGAATTGTTTCCAAAGTTATCAAAAGAGGCTCCTATTGGGCAATAGGTCCAGAAATTGAAGAATTTGAAAATAAATTAGCAGATTATGTAGGAACAGATTATTGTGTTACATTAAATTCAGGAACATCTGCAGGTCATGCAGCTTTAATTGCATCAGGAGTAAAACAAAATGATCAAGTCATAGTTCCATCGTTTACATTCATTTCAACAGCAAATTGGGTCAAAATGGTAAATGCAAAATTAAAATTTTGTGATATTGAAGAACAAACTCTTGGAATGGATCCAAATCAAATTAAGAAAAAAATCTCCAAACAAACTAAAGTCATTATGCCAGTACATTATGCAGGTTTACCTTGTCAGATTAATGAAATTGCAAAAATAGCAAAATCTAAAAAAATATTATTAATTGAAGATGCTGCAGAAGCAATTGGAGCAACTGCTAATAATAAAAAAATTGGTACATTTGGAGATTTAGCAATATTTAGTTTTGCAGGAAATAAAGTTTTAACAACAGGAGAGGGAGGAGCAATTACTACAAATTCTAAAAAAATTTATGAAAAATTAAAATTAATTCGTTCACATGGACGATTAGATACTCATAACTATTTTTCATCAATAGAAAAACCAAATTATATTTCCTTAGGATATAATTGGAGGATGTCATCCATCACAGCAGCAATAGGTATTTCTCAATTATCAAAAATTGATAAGTTGATAATGTTACGAAGAAAAAAGGCAAAATATCTTTCAATGCGACTAGAAAAATTTAAACATATTAAATTACATAAAGAGTCAAAAGGGTTTACTCATGCATATCAATTGTATTCAATTAGATTGTCTAGTAAAAATGAAAGAGACAGAATGATTAAATTTTTAGCTCAAAAAGGAATAATGTCAAAAGTTTTCTTTCATCCAATTCACAAATCAAAGTTTTATCAAAATGATAAAACTAATTATAGTAAAAATCTTCAAACTACAGAATTTGTTTCAAACACAATTCTCTCACTACCAATGTTCCCAGATTTAAAATTAGAAGAAATGAAGTATATGATTGATTCAATAAGTGAATTTTTTGAGATTTCAAAATGAATTATAAAAAACTATTAATCAGTTTTAATGAATGGTGATAATTTGGAAAAAATTAAGATAATAGTAATTGGATTAGGTAAAATTGGATTGCATTATGCATTTGATGATAAACGTAAACAACCAGCTAGTCACATAGCAGCTATAATGAATAATCCAAATCTAAAATTAGTTGGTGTGTGTGATCCAGATAAAAAATCATTAGAAAAATTTCACAAAAAATATGATAAAAAAATTATTTCAGAAAAAGATCATTTTAAACTTATTGAGCAATTAGGAAAAAAAGAAATAGATTTTGATATAATAGTAATTGCAACACCTGAAAAAACACATTTTGAAGTTTTAAAATTTTGCATTTCAAAAATAAGTAAAACTAAAACAAAAAAAATAATATTTTGTGAGAAACCAATGACACAAAATTTGACTCAAGCAAAAAAAATTAAAAAAATGTTAAAAAATCCAAAAATCAACATTGTAATTAATCATAGTAGAAGATGGAGTAAAGCATGGCAAGAAGCTTTTGAACTCAAATCAGAAATAGGAAAATTAGAAAAAGCAGGATTTTATTTTGCAACATCCCCAGAAAATAAGAGCATATCACAAATTAGAGATGGAATTCATATTGCAGATATTTTATCATGGTTTAAAATTGAAAAGATAACAACAATTAACAGATTAAACCTGAATTATTTTCTATATGATTTCCACATATGGGGTTCCGAAGGAAAAATAGAGATAGTAAATTTTGGTACAGAATTAAAAATGTATAAAATGAAAAAATCTGAACATTTTGAAGGATTTTATGAATTAAAACCAACATTTAAGAGAAAAATTAATGAATCATATCTAAAGAATGTGTATCAAGAATTTGTAGAACATTTTAAGAAAAATAAAATTCTATCAAGTAATTTTAATGATGGATTAAAGGCGATGGAAAGTTTTGAAAAATATGTATATGTAAAGAATTTAAGAAGATAGATTTTAAACAGTGTATAATGAATAGGTTTGATAAAAATGAAGTAAATGCAGTTAAAAGAGTAATAGAAGGAGGGAAAAATCTTTCAGGATTTACTTCAAAATTTCGTGGAGGAGATGAAGTGCAAAAGTTTGAAGAAGAATTTGCAAAATACATAGGTGTTAAACATGCACTTAGTTTCAATTCTGGCACTATGGCAATTTTTGCAGCATTTCAAAGTATTATCAAACATGGAAGAAGAGAGAAAAAGTGGAAAATCAAAAATCCAAAAATTAATTTACCAGCTTATACTTTTACTGCAGATCCAAGTGCAGCATTATTAGCAAATGGTGAAGTTAATTTTGAAGATATAGATAAAAAAACATATTGTATGCTACCTCCAAAAAAAAAATGTCACATTTCAACACCAACCTACTTGTTAGGTAATGCACCAGAAAAAATTGACTTTGGTAATTCTGAATTTAGTGTTGAAGATTGTTGCCAAGCTCTAGGTACAACTGTTAATGGAAAAATGGTAGGAAGTTTTGGGGATATGAGTATTTTTAGTTTCCAAGAAACAAAACACATAACCACATTAGGCGAAGGAGGAATGTTATGTTCTAACAATGAAGAATTAATTCAAATAGCATCTGCAATTAGAAACCATGCAGAATTTTATTTAGAAGAAGATTATTTGGGTTATAATTTTAGAATGACAGAAGCTCAAGCTGCTTTTGGAAGAGTACAATTAAAAAAAATTGAAAAAATTTTAAAATCATTTAGAAATAATGCAAGATATGTAATTAAAAAATTGCCATCAGGGATAGAACCACCGTATATTTCAAAAAAAGTTGATCATTCATTTCTCGTGATAGGATGTCTATATAATGAAAAAGAAATTGGAGTGCCTAGACAAAAATTTCTTATGAAATTAACTGAAAATCGTAAACATATTTTAGAAAAAGATGAAAAATCAGATATCAAAGGAATTAACATGAAATCAGGAAAATTAATTGCTGCAGGATATACAAAACCACTTTACAATGTTCCAATTTATAAAAAAATGAAACCTAAAAATGGTTGTCCAAATGTTGAAGAAATAATTTCAAAATCATTATGGATGGATATCCACAAATTTAGAAAACAAAGTGAAATTTCTGAAGAAATAGATATAATTAAAGAAACAATCAAAGAGTTTCAAAAATGAGTGTAATTGCGATAATTACTGCACGTTCAGGTTCAAAATCTGTACCTAACAAAAATGTAAGAGTTTTGGGTGATAAACCACTACTAGGATGGGTCATTGAAGCAGTATCAAAATCAAAACTAGTGGATAAAATTATTCTATCTACAGATTCAGATGAATATTTCAATATTGGAAAATCCTTTAATGAAAATTTAATTTTTCATAAACGCTCAAAAGAATTAGCAGAAGAT
>Ga0315315_10002536_pt1 | contig 16749 bp, 15 predicted proteins | sample M140m3416metaG_FD_203699 | JGI IMG/M metagenome (GOLD analysis project Ga0315315, IMG submission 203699) | Ammonia-oxidizing marine archaeal communities from Monterey Bay, California, United States - M1 40m 3416 | ecosystem: Environmental > Aquatic > Marine > Intertidal zone | place: USA... | reverse complement strand
CCATAATTATTTGAAGAGTTGGAAATTAATACCGGCAGACCATATGTGTGGAAATAAGCTCGCACTAAATGATCAGAAGCAGCCTTAGAGGCTGAATATGGGGACCGTGGGTCATATGGTGAATCTTCGTTAAACTGCCCCTCTATGCCAAGACTTCCGAAGACTTCATCTGAAGAAATGTGATAGAAGCGATTTTGTTGAGAATGGTTTTCCCAGTTTTGACGCGCTACTTCTAATAGATTTAAAGTACCTTGAATATTGGTTTTAGCGAACCCAAGGGGATTTTTTATAGAATTGTCTACATGAGACTCTGCGGCAAGATGAACTACCGCGTCAAAGCCATATGTTTTGAATAAAGATTGCAGGATTTCAAAGTTATTGATACTCACTTTTTTAAAGAGGTGATTTGTTGCATCCTGACAATCTTTTATGTTTTCTAAATTTCCAGCATAGGTAAGTGAATCCAAATTTACAATTAGGGAATCAGGGTACTGTTTTACCAATCTTCTAACCACATGTGAGCCAATAAATCCGGCTCCACCTGTTATTAAAATCGACTTAAATTTTTTCATTTTTGTCAATTCGTTTTAAACATCTTTTCAATGAATCCTCCCAAGAAGGTATGTTTAAAGATAAATGGTTTTCAATTCTTTTAGTGTCTAAAACAGAATGTTTGGGGCGTTTTGCTAGAGTAGGATATTCTGCTGTTGAACAAGATTTTATTTGACAAGTACTTTTTTTTATAGCAATAATTTTAGATGCAAAATCAAACCATGTCGTTGTGCCCTGCATAGCATAATTATAAGAATTAAAGTCAAAAAAATCTGGTTTGGAGATATTACTTAAAACTATTCTTGCTAAATCAATTCCATAAGTAGGTCGTCCATACTGATCATTAACTACTTGGATGGTTTTTCTTACTTCGCTAAGCTTCAGGATAGTTTTTACAAAATTTTTGCCAAAAGGACTAAATAGCCAAGAAAGTCTAATTATTATATGAGGACAACTTGCCATTTTAATAATTTCTTCACCTTGAAACTTTGAAGATCCATAAGTATTAATCGGTTGAATTATTGAATCTTCTTTGTAAGATTTTGTAGATAATCCGTCAAAAACATAATCCGTAGAAAAATGAATTACAGATAGAGCCTTCTCCTGAGCAAAATCAATTATATTTTTTATCCCTCCTACGTTAATTCTATGAGCAAGAAGAGGTTCATCTTCTGCTTTATCGACCTGAGTATAAGCTGCGCAATTAATAATCCCATCAAAAGGTCTCTTTTGATATATATTGTCATAAGATTTTGGAACGGTTATATCTGCTTCTGCTTTTTGGGTAAAAATCAGATTTTGCTCAGGAAATTCTTGAGCAACTGCTTGAAAACACTGCCCAAGTTGACCGTCAGCTCCAGTAACTAAAAAACTAGGCATAAAAATTTTTCTCGTAATCAAATATAATCGCATGCTGAAGTAAAGGATGATTTTGATCCTTCTCAGATTGAATCCATTTATCTTTAGGAATTCTCCAATTAATCTTTAAACTTGGATCGTCAGGTGCAATGGACCCTTCACTTTCTGGATGATAGTACTGATCCACTTTGTAGAGGAAAACGGAATCCAGACTTAGGGTAATATAACCATGTGCAAAGCCCCGAGGAATGAACAGTTGTAATTTATTTTCATCTGATAATTCTTGTGTAATGTGCTGACCAAAAGTTGGAGATCCTTTTCTAATATCAACTACAACATCTAAGACACTCCCTTTTATAACGCTGACCAATTTGGACTGAAAGTGAGGGTGTAATTGATAATGTAACCCACGAATTACGCCTTTTTTTGAATACGATAAATTATCCTGACAAAAATGAATTTTATGCCCTACCGCTTTTTGAATGAATTTTTTTGAAAAGTGTTCTGAAAAACTTCCTCGTGAATCTGAATGAACAACTGTCTTTATAAGAAGTACTTCCTTGAAGAGTGTTGGAGTTATTGTCATTTGGAATATCGTTTAATTAAATATTGCCCGTAAGAACTATCCTTCATTTGATTTGCACTTTCAATTAGTTGTTTTTTTGAAATTAAATCTTTTTTGAAAGCAACCTCTTCTATACAACCAACTTTTATTCCCTTTCTCTTTTCTATAGTCTCGATAAATTGACTTGCCTCAAGAAGAGACTCAGGTGTTCCAGTATCTAGCCAAGTGAAACCTTGTTTTAATTGTTCTACCTTAAGTCTTCCTTGTTTAAGATAAAAGTTGTTTATAGAGGTGATTTCCAATTCACCCCTTTCTGATGGCTTAATTTTTTTTGCTGCTTTGATAACAGAATTTGGATAAAAATAAAGTCCAACTACAGCTTTACTACTTTTGGGATTTAAAGGTTTTTCTTCAATAGAAAGGGCCTTACCATTATCATCAATTTCCACAACTCCATAACGTTGAGGGTCTTTTACTGTGTAACCGAAAATAGTTGCTATTTTTTCTGATCTAACTTTTTTGACAACTGCCTCTAGATGTTCAGAAAAATCTATTCCATGAAAAATATTGTCTCCTAGGATTAAACAAACAGCGCTATCCCCAATAAATTTTTCTCCTAAAATAAATGCTTCTGCTAATCCTTTAGGCTCTTTTTGAACCTTATATTGTAAGCTAATTCCATATTGATTCCCATTTCTTAAAAGACGCCTATATCCGTCAATATCCTCGGGTGTACTAATGATCATTACTTCTCTTATCCCGGCAAGAATCAATACCGAAAGGGGGTAATATATCATTGGTTTATCATAAACTGGAATTAGCTGTTTTGATACTCCTAAAGTTATTGGAAAAAGTCTGGATCCTATTCCACCGGCAAGAAGAAGTGCTTTCAATTAAAATAAATTTTTTTAGATTTCAAACGAAAATTTTTTGCCCTAAATAGTTATGAAGCATTAATTTATTAATTGTTCAATATCTTCTTTTCGAAGAATATTCTTCCAAGTTGTTAAGTTTTTCGGTTCAAATGTAATTGAAACCATATCCCGCTTAAAACCTAGTTCAGGTATGGTTGCACTATGATAGTTGTTAAATGTGCTCACAAATAAAAAATCTCCCCTTGATCCTAAAAAATATGACACATACTTTTCGTCAATATTTATATTTACTGAACGATTTCCTGGATTTTTAAGATCTGGATACTTTTTATCAACTTTTTGCATATCCTCAGATTTTATATATCTGAAAGGACCATTTTTTCGATTGGTATCGTGAAGAAGGATGAACATTTGAACATTAGTTACTCCAATAGTATCACGATGCCAAGCGTTGCTGTAAGCTTCTTTACCTCTTTCCATCTCTGGAATATGAATGTTTCTATAAGTTTGACAAGATCTTAACACTCCTTTAGCGCCTAAAGCATTCTCAATATTAGTCCAGTTTTCTAGAATCACTTCTAAAATCCTCTTTGGTATAAGGTTAAATTCAATATAGTGAAATTCAGAATAAACAATATTATTCACTTCTGTTCGAGGAGCCAATTTACTCTCCACTAATAACAATTCATTATCCTCTAATTCAACCTTACCCCTCAAAGAAAGTGGATGTTTTTTTGCTTTGAATTCAAAAATTAAATTTAATATTTTATCTCGAATTTTTTTTATCATTTTTGATTGTATTGATCCATAATTATTAAGTAATATACAAATTAAGTCATATAAAAAGAGGTGTGTTTAAAGATGATATAACTAAATTCTTACAAATCATTTATTGTAAAAAATACAATGAACAGAGATTCTATTTAAAAAAACTCTTTAGTGACTCTAATTCTTCTCTTTTTATCTGAAAATCATTATCAAAATATGAATTAGTCTGGATTTTTAAATCTTTAAGAATCTGAAAATATATATTCCTATTGGCATGAGATCCATCTAAATAAAATGAATCATCAAATAAAATATAATTAGTAAAGTCTTTAAACTCATAATTATTTTCTTTAAACAATTTATTAATTTCTTTTAGACTTTTTTTTATAAAAGAAAAATCATAATTCTCTGATTTCATTTTTTTCAATACAGATGGAGCAAATGGAGGAAAAAATCCATAAACTACGATATTTTTTTCTTTGCAATACTCTAATATTTTTTTTAATTTTTTGACTTGATTATAATCTACATCTGACCCTGTAATCCTCTCATATTTAATTTTAAAATAAATATCTTCATCAGCAATTTCACCTGACCAAACACCCAAATCCTTTAATTCTTCTTGAGTTGTTATAAATCTTTCCCCATCAAAATAAGAACCATCATTCCTAAAGCCTGAATGATTAACAATTGCTTTAATTCCTATTAAAACTTTTTCATCAAAATATTTTAATTCATCAAAAAAAATAAAGGGTATGTTTAGATTATTCTTTTTAAAGTTATTAGTAAATCTGTGAAAATAACTTTTATTAAAATTCCATTGGTCTATTCCAAATATTATAGTGTCATTTTTATCAAATTCTAGCTCACGAATTAGATTAAAAACATCTTTTAATGACCAAGCAATCATTGAATAATTATATACACTTTGATTCATAAACATTGCTTTTTCAAAACCAGCTGTTCTAGAGGATCCAATTATAGAAATGTCTTTTTTTTCTTGTTTAAGTTTAAAGTCAATTATTGATTGTTTGAATTTTGGATTAAAGTAAATCTTTTGGCTTTTAGAAATGTCTGAAAGTCTATTTAAAAATGTTTCATTTATAAAAAACATTATAGCTAATCCAACGAAAACTAAGATGAATAACTTCCCACTATAAATTAAAAATTTATTCATTAAAATTCGAAATATATAAATTCACTAGATTGATTATAAAACCAAATCGAACAAAAAATAATTATAGTCAATAATAATAATTCGAGATTCTCAGGAAATTTAAAGTCTAACCTTTCTCTTCTCCTTAAAAAATAATCAATTATGATTAATGGGATAATGTAAAAACCACCCGCTCTATTTGTTTCAGGGATACTAAATTCAAAAAACATACTATAGAGATAGCATAAAGAATCTGAAATTGTGTCACTCCTGAAAAACACCCATCCCACTGTGATGGTTATAAATGTCACTCCTACTTGAAAAAATTCTCTTGGAGAAGGCAAAAAACTGTTCTGGCTTAATACAGAATTTCTGAAAATTCTATTAGTTTTAAAAATAAATGATGGAATAAATAATATTGAGTGAAATAATCCCCAAAAAATAAATGTCCAGTTTGCTCCATGCCAAAGCCCACTTAAAAGGAAAATAATAAAGATGTTTCTAATTGATTTTAGTTTTCCCCCTTGAGATCCACCAAGTGGAATATACAAATAATCTCTAAACCAAGTAGAAAGTGAAATGTGCCATTTTCTCCAAAACTCTCCTATATTCCTAGATAAGTAAGGGAACTTGAAGTTAGACATTAATTCAAATCCGAAGAGTTTTGATGTTCCAATTGCAATGTCTGAGTATCCACTAAAATCACAATAGATCTGGAAAGCAAAATAAATTGCTCCCAGCCAAAGTATTCCTCCACTAAAATCATTATAATTAGTAAATATATTGTCAACCATTGGAGCAAGTGAATCAGCTATTACTACTTTCTTAAACATCCCCCAAAGTATTAATCTTAATCCTTGAATTCCTTGTTCGTATTTAAACTCTCTTTTTTTTAATATTTGTGGAAGCAGGTTTGAAGCTCTTTCAATTGGACCAGCAACTAACTGAGGAAAGAAGGAAACAAAGGAGGCAAAAGAAATAAAATCTTTAGTTGGTTTTAATTTCTTCCTATAAACATCAATTGTATAGGACATTGTTTGAAATGTGTAAAATGATATTCCTACTGGTAAAATAATATTCAAAGTCCATACACTCTTTATTTCATAACCTACTGAACTGAACAAATCAATCCAAGAATCAACAAAGAAATTATAATATTTGAAAAACCCTAGAACACTAAGATTAAATAAAATTGAACACCAAAGAAGCAGTTTTTGTTTATTCTCTGAATCTTGTTTTAGAATTTTTAACCCAACAATGTAATCAACAATTGTAGAGAGAAAAATTAGTGATAAAAATCTAAAATCCCACCATCCATAAAACACATAAGAACTCAAAAGAATAAGTGAGTTTTGAACCTTAAGGTTTTTATTAAATACAAACCAGTACAATATAAAAACCGTTGGTAGGAAAAGTAAAAATTCAATAGAGTTGAATAGCATCTATATTTCCATTATTACTTCAAGTTTTTTGATTAAATAATTTTTACTAAATTTTTTATTATAGTAAACTAATCCGTTTTGCCCAAATGAATTTCTTTTAGTTTTTGATGAGTTATACATAGAAAGTATATTTTTACTAAGACCATTATAATCCTCTGAAGCTGAGCATAAACCTGACTTTGATTCAGAAATTATTTTTCTTCCTATACCATCTAAAGCACCAATAATTGGTTTTCCACAAGCTAAATATGATTGCAGTTTTCCTGGTATTGTATATGAAAAAATATCTGCTTTTTTAAGTGTTATAAGAAGAGAGTCTGCACAAGCAAAATAAAAAGGCATTTCTCCTGGAGGAAAGGAGCCTAAAAAGAAAAACTTATGGCTTATTCCTTTTTCTTTAATAATCCTTTTAATCCTCTCTTTATCTCTTCCATCTCCAAGAATTATTAAATTTATCTTATATTCTTTAATCAATTCAAATGCACTAACAATTGTATCAAAACTTTGTGCTACTCCTATATTTCCAGCAAAAAGTATGTTAAACCCTTTTGGGAATAACTTATTGTACTTTTGTTGTTTGTCTACAACCGTATAAAAGTTTTCAGCATAATAGGGATAGTAAATCAACTTATGGTCAGGTATGTTTTGGTTTTTTATGTAAGTCTTAAATTCTGGAGACTGAACCAAAATAATATCTGTAAATCTGTATATTATTTTAGTCATTTTATCTATCAGGCTTAAAATCGAACCATTAGATATACCTCCTGCAACACGAACAGATTCAGGCCATAGATCATGAACCCATAGGTATGATTTACATCTAAATCTTTTTGCTGCGACTACACCAAGTATTCCAACGGTGATTGGCGAAGGAGCAAAAATTAAAACTTTATCAAAAGTTTTTTTTAATTGAAAAATCTTAAAAAAGGCAAAAAAAACAAAAGAGAAATAATTTAAAAACAGTCTAAATCCCCTGCCTTTTTTTCTTAAAATTAGATTGGCTCTGTGAACTTTTACACCTTGAATTTTTTCCTCTGGAGGATTTTTCCACGAATAACCCTCAAAATAATCTCCTTTTGGATAATTAGGTTTTCCTGTTAAAACTTCAACTTGATGCCCCCTTTCTTTTAATGAAAAAACAAGGTCATTTATTCTAAAGTTTTCAGGGAAAAAGTATTGAGAAATTATAAGAATTCTCATCTAAGTCATTCTGGTTGAACTATCTTTTTTCCAGACTGTTTTATTTATATAATCTATGTAGCTTAAAATAATTCTTGAAACTTTTAAGGATACATTATCTACATTATAATCACTAACAATTCTTGGGTTCTTACCAGACTCAAATTGCTTGGTTACCATGTTTACAGATTCAAGAATTCTATTTTTCTCTAATCCTGACATTACAACTGAACCTTCATCCATTCCCTCTGGACGTTCATGTGCAGCCCTTATCATTATAGCTGGAAAACCTAGAATTGAGGACTCCTCTGATATCGTGCCACTATCAGAAATTACACATTTTGAATTTTGTTGAAGATTTACATAATCAAAAAAACCAAGAGGTTTTAAAAACTTAATTTTATGATCAATTTTAGGCCCTTTTAATTTCTCAATTCTTTGTCTTGTCCTTGGATGTGTAGATACAATAATTGGAAGACTGTAGGTTTTTACTAACTTATTTAAACTCTCAATAAATGAGGCTAAATTTTCTTTATAATCCACATTTTCTTCTCTATGTGAGGAAACAATAAAATAAGACCCTTTTTTAACTTTTAGTTTATTTAAGATATTACTACTGTCAATTTTATCTTTGTAGTGCAAGAGAATTTCTTTCATACAAGAACCTGTTTTAATAACAGTTTCAGGTCTTATCCCTTCAGCAATTAAGTAGTCCCGTGCTTGCTCTGTCAGGGGCATATTAATGTCGCTTAAGTGATCTATAATCTTTCTATTTAACTCCTCAGGAACTCTTTGATCAAAGCAACGATTGCCTGCCTCCATATGGAAGATTGGTATCTGTCTTCTTTTAGCTGAAATAACTGAAAGACATGAGTTAGTGTCTCCATAAAGTAAAACTGCATCTGGATTTTCTTTTTCTAAAATCTTATCTGACGCTGAAATTATATTCCCAATTGTCTGAGCTGTTGAATCGCCAACAGCATTTAAAAAATAATCTGGTTTTTCAACACCAAGATCATTGAAGAAAATCTCATTTAACTCATAATCATAGTTTTGCCCCGTGTGAATCAAAATATGATTTACATGCTTTTCAAGTTCTGCAATTACCCTTGAAAGCTTAATTATTTCGGGTCTGGTTCCGACTATTGTAACTACTTTAGTCATTTTAGGTTGTATAAGTTATTATTATTCTCACAATCTATATATAAATCAAATAGCATGTTATCCCATTCAGGTTTTTTAAAGCTCGTTTCTGCAAAAAACCTTTTCGAATTTAAGGATTTATTGGAGGAAAAAGACGTGTCTTTAACTATATCTAAGTTTAATTTAAAATATAGATTGATTTTAGTGATTAAATCAAACTTTGAAATGGGTGAAGAAGAGATATTGTATATGCCGCTTAAGCCTGGATATTTTTTTATAATTTTTACTAAAATATCAGACATCCATAAAGTTGTTACACCTGAATATATAGACCCTTCAAATCCCTTTATGGTTTGATTTTTATTTGAAATAACCCATTCTAAAAGTTCAGTCTTGTTATAGATTTCTCTCCCAATCATTGAAGACCTCAAAGTAAGTGTGCTTCTTGAGTTTATTTCTCCTTTTCCTTTTGAACTTCCATAATTGTCAATTGCATCACTTATATCAAAATCATTATAATTCCCCTTATCTCCAGAAAAAACACAATCTGTTGAAAAAAGAATTTGTTTTTTTTTATTTTTCTTACACCATAAATCAATTTTTCTTGGTAATAAAGTATTTATATATTCAGTTTCTTCATTATCAGCTGCACCCCTTCTTTTTGTTATACCAGCAGAGTTAATTATATAATCCGGTGAACACTTTTCAATTAGCTTTTCAATGTTTTGTTTAAGAAAATCAAAATCATAAATAGTAGAATTTGGAAATTTTATTTTAAAAAATTCTGATTGGTTTCTAGTATTTAAAAATAGATCAAAATCTAGTTTATTAAAAACTTGAGCCATTTTATGGCCTATCATTCCATCAGCTCCAAGAATTAATATTTTCATTTATAGCCTATACTAGCCAGAAGACTTATAAGATTCTTTTCAGAAAGCCTGTGAGTATTAAAAGAGTTGTATTCCTCGAGATCTTTGGTTAGTTTTCCTTCAGAAAAATACTTGTCATAATTCAAATCTCTGTTATCTGCAGGTACCCTGAAATAATTTTCGAGTTCATCTGCGACTAATCTTTCTTCTTTAGAGAGAAGTGTTTCATGCATTTTTTCAGCATGGCGAATGCCTATATTTTTTACTTCAAGTGATGAATTATATATTTTTTTCATTGTTGAAGCTAATTCCCCAATTGTTGTTGATGGTGATTTTTGAACAAAAATATCTCCTGACTTTCCATTATTAAAGGCAAATAGAACAAGATCAACTGCATCTTCTAAAGTCATCATAAATCTTGTCATTTTTGGATTTGTAACGGTTATATCATGACCAGATTTTAATTGATTATAAAAATGGGGAATGACAGACCCTCTTGAGGCCATTACATTTCCATATCTTGTGCCGCAAATTACTGTTGAGTCTGTTGTGCGTGATTTTGCGACAAAAACTTTTTCCATCATCGCTTTGGAGACACCCATTGCATTGATAGGGTAAACAGCCTTGTCAGTGCTTAAACATATTACTTTTTTTACTTTATTTTCAATGGCAACCGAAAGCACATTTTCAGTTCCTAAAACATTTGTTTTTACTGATTCAATTGGGAAAAATTCACATGAGGGAACTTGTTTTAAAGCTGCTGCATGAAAAATATAATCGACTCCTTGAATTGCTGGCTTTATGCTTTCTTTGTCCCTAACATCACCAATAAAAAATTTAATTTTTGGGTTGTCGAATTCAACGCGCATATCATGCTGCTTTTTTTCATCCCTTGAAAAAATTCGTATTTCTGAAATATCTGAATCAAGAAATTTATTTAAAACCGCATTCCCAAATGAGCCTGTACCTCCTGTGATTAATAAAATACTGTTACTAAACATAAACTATGTGTTAATATTTGAAATAAAGCTAAAGGTTTTTTTTGAAGTGTCCCGCCAAGAAAAATTTTTTAATTTTTTTAAGTTGTTTGTTCTTTGTTCAAGTAAAGGTAAATTACCAAGCAAATTTATTAATGATTGTTCAATTGATTCAACTAAAGTTGGGTTAAAATATATTCCACCATCACCAAGAAATTCAGGCATAGGCATTTTTTCACTACATGCAATAGGTAATCCTGACCCCATTGACTCAATTAAAATATTTGGCATATTTTCACATGAAGACGCGAATATTATTCCATCATGACTAGAATAAAAATTTTGGATTTTATTATATTCAACTTCTTCAATATAATTTATAAATTCATTTTTGGGATCTCTATCTTTCATAATTGAAATCATTCTTTTACCTGAGGGTTTATAGATAATAGATCCAATAAGAGTTAGTGAAACAGGATGTCCAATATCCCTTAGATTAGCAATAGCCTCAATAACATTCCATTGATTTTTATAAACGTGGATTGTTGAAACATAAATAAATTTAAATGGGTCTTCGAATGAGTAATTTTTTAAAGATTTTTTTAAATTATTTTTAAATACAAAGCGTTCGGATATGCCATGATGAATTACAGATGCTTTTTTTTCAGTCAATGAAAGTACATTTGAAATATATTTTTTAGCGTAATTAGATATAAATATTATACCGCTTGATTTTTTAAAACATTTTTGTTGTCTTTTGAAATTAATAAATAATTTAGCCTTCTCTTTAAAACTTTTTATTTCACTCCAAAATTTTCTTTCATATAAAAGCATGTTTTGAGACATTCCAATTACAGGATTAAATCTTCCTATGAAATCTCCAGAAAGCGAAAATAAGATATCTGCATTTTTCTTTAGAAAAAAATCCATTAAAAATATCTGGTAAATAAGACGAAAAAACTTATTAGAGTTTAGTAAAAAAGATGTTTTATTTTTAAAAATATCTTTTTTAGGTAAAGAATTTAAGACTTTGGTTGAGCCTATTATTATTATAGTTTTTATAGCTGGATGAGCTTTTTCTTCATAGTGATATAAAATTTCATATAGGTGTGTTAAACCACCAGTATTTACTATGCTTGTTGCATCAACCACTATGGTTAATTTTTTCATAAAACTAAATATTCACCACTATTCTCATAATAATTTCCATTCATCCCAAGTTTGAAAAAATCAATTGGATGATTATCTCCAATTAATCCACCTAAATCAAATATTTTACACTCTTTTGACTTAAAATAAATAATTGCCTCCCAAAGTAAAAGATAATTTACATTCCATTTTCTCCCTTCATCAGAGGACCACCCAATTAGATAAGTTAGGTTATTCAATTGTTTTGAAATTAAAATTGCCCCAACTTCAACATCTCTTTTTTTTGCGATAAAAGCATGAAGTTTTTCATTATCACTTTTAAATTCAGCCATTTTTTTTATTAACTCTGGATTTACTCCTTTGAATTTTTTCTTCTCAATATCTTGTAAATAATATTTTAATATAAGATCAACTTGGCTCTGATTAGAAGATCTATCAATAATAAGATTTTGTTTTTGTGCTTTTCTAAGGGAGTTTCTCCATTTTGGTTTTAAATTTAATGTTAAATCATCAAGACTTTTTTCTAAGTCTATTATAGTTGATTTCCAATTAGGGAATCTTAATCTTATTGATCTAATACTTTTCAAAAATATACTTTCAATTGAAAAATAACTCACATCTGGAGTTATAGATAAAACATTTAGATTAAAAATATTTCCAAATTTTAAGATTTTTGAAATAATATTAATTCTATCATTTAACTTAATTGAATTAATCAAAATTGGACCTCTATTGATTCTTAATAATGTTAAGAAATTAAAATATTTTTTTTTTAAAATTTGAAAGAAGCCAACTTGCTGATTGTTGATCATTATTCTAAAAAAATAAACTTTTTTATTTTCTACTATGGCTTTTGATTTTCCATAGTAAGGTGATTGAGTTAGGTTTAAATTTGAAAAATTTAATTTTTCAAATGCCATACATTCTTCTGATGTGGATTTTAGAATTTTAATTCGGTTTAAATTCTCATCTTTAGTAAAGATATTTTTGAAATATTTATTGTTAATAGAATAATTTAAAAGTATAAAATATATATTTTGAAATTTTTTAGATGAATCTAATGTCTCTTTAGGGTATAATGGCCATCTGACTACAGGTATGTCTTGCTCAATTAATTCGAGAGCTTGAAGATCTGATTTTAAGGTAATTGGGAGTATATATGGTGAATGATTAAAATACAAGGGTTTTGAATCAAACCTTTTACGGATTTCAATTTTGTCCGCTAAAACTTCTCTAAATATATTTTGATTTCTTATTCTCAAACTTGAAATTTCATCTAAATCATACCTTTTAATCAAAAATTTTGATAAAAAAGATATTTTATATGAATATTCTATTTCAGAATATTTAAGTTTTAGGCTTTTCCTATAAATATTCCTGTAGTGTTCGGAAAAAAAATTTAATTCATTAGGGATAACTAAAATTAATTTTTTTAAAAGCCATCTAATAGAAAAAAAAGCATCTCTTTTAATTAACCCCTTTTTGAATTTAAATTTTTGTAATTCTACTTTTAAAAATTGGTTGATATTTAGGTCTGAATATTCCTCAGTTTTTAATTTTGATGGGCCCTTTGACCTCACAATTAATATCGCCCCATTTGGAATAGCTATGTGTTTGTATGGACTAAATAAAACAAAGTCTCCTTGGGCTCCAATAATTTTATCTCTTTTTAAGCAATGCGTAGCATCCTCAATATACCAACACTTATTTTTGATACAGAAATTTTTTAAATCGTTGGAAACTAATGGGTTCCCAAAATAATGAACTCCAAGAAATATATCTGGAGTTACTGTTTCAGATATTTTCTTTATACTCTTCAAATTTGGTTGGAACTGTTCATCAATTTCATAATATTTTATTTTAATATTTTTATGATTAATAAGAGGAATTGGATCATTACAATAATATTCTGGCAAAAAAAGATTTATGTTTTTTTCATTTAGTTTTTTTAATTTAAAAAGACAGATAGACAGAATAGACCACGATGATCTTGACAAATAGAAAAGGTGTTCGTCTGGTTTAGAATCCCAGAATCTCATTTTAGATCTAAAAAACGATTTTATACTAATTGATGGGCTTAATGGAATCAATTTAAATGTCTATTTAATTTTTTAAAATTTTTTTTATAAAGAAGGTCTGCATTTCCAATCAAAAAAGCTTTTAAACGGGTTATACTCATCTCAGGATTCACTGCATCTCTATAAATCAGCTTTGTTGTTTTTTTATTGTTTCCCCTAAGTCCTGAATAAATAAAGTCATAATTTTTATCTAGTATTTTGATAGCTTTTTGATTTATGCTATTAAAAGTCCCAAAAGGAAATGCAAAATGTTTAATTTCTATTCCAAAATCTTTTTCTAGCTTATTTTTACTTGAAATAATTTCGTTGTTTAATTCTTTCAGAGATGATACTTTAGATAACATCTGATGAGAAAGAGTATGACATCCTATTTTGTGCCCGTTTGATATTAGAAATTTAATGTCTTCATGATCCATGGGATCACTCAGTTCATTTTCACTCGGCCCATTTGGATAAATATTATTAATTATAGTTTTATATTTTTCACTTTGTTTTTGAGCCCCAACAAAGTCAGAAACAACGAAAAATAAAGCCTTTATGTTGAAAACACTTAGAACCTCCTCAGCTAATTTTCTATTTGATTTAAACCCGTCATCAAAAGTCAACAATATTTTATTTTTACATTTAATATTATTATTGATTTTTTTTTGAAAATCATCCGGAGAAATAAATTCGTATTCTTTTGATAGGCTTAAAATCTGTTTTTTGAATAACTTAATTTGCTCTTTAGTTTTAACATCATGATAAATTAAAACTCTAATATTTGACCGCTGATATGAGTTGAGAAATATATAAACTCCTTGAGTCATGAAATAAGATATATCTAATACAATAAAAAGAAGTTTTTTGATCCAATTCATCTTTTAATTTTTGTGATCATGAAAGCCAACAGATCTTTCAAATCCTTGAGTTTAGAATTTTTTAATAGATGAACTAAATGTTTAAATCCTTCCAAAGGATTTATCTCGAAATTACTTTTAATGAGCATTAATGTTAATCTAGGTTTGATTTTATTCCACAGTTGGTCTTTATCACTAAAATCTTGAATTTCATATACATGATGCTTTAATAATTTTATCAAATTATTACTATGTAATTTAAAATTACTTGAATTATTGTTTTTATGGATCCTAAACTCTCCAAGGAATTCATTGCAAAATCCAAAAGAGCCATTTTTTAAAGAAATTTGCATCCAGAGATCATAATCTTCAACAGTAATAAAGTCTGGGTTTTCATTAAAAAACAATTTATTTTTATTTAAAAAGGCTCTTTTCACAGCAGTTGAAGATGTAGATAGTCTATTGCCTTTCAATAATAATTCAGAATAAAAATTATTCGATTTAAGATTATAATAAAGTGGTTTTTTTATTCCTTTTTCCAAATCATATCTATACTCGTTTGAACATATAATATCAAAATCAGAATCTGTTAGCTCTATTATTTTTGATAATTTATTAGAGTACCAAATGTCGTCACTGTCTAAAAATGCAATCCATTTTGCTTTAGCCTTTTTGATTCCAAGATTTCTTGATTTAGCTATTATTCCTTCATTTTGAATTTTAAATACGCTTATTCTTGAGTCATTATATGATGAAATTACTTTGTCTGAATTGTCAGTTGAAAAATTATCAATAATTAATAATTCCCAATTATGAAAATCTTGCCTTAATACAGAGTCTATTGAATCTTTAAGATAATTCCCATGATTATAGTTGGGTAGAACGACCGAAAAAATTGGGTTATTTGGCATTTAAAAAATTATTTTTAACATATAAAAACAATTCATTTATTTCTGCCAAATTAGTGTCGTAAGGTTTAAAGCCACTTTTGATGATCAAACTAAAATCAAAATTTAATTTTGGTGTTGAGATTTTTGATTTTTTTTTAATCCGAATAGAGGGATTAATGTCGTATATTTTCTCATATTGCTTTGCAATTACTTTAGCTAAATCTAAAATACTTAATGTCCAATTTCCTCCAAAATTAAATACAGACGGCAATAATTTTTCTTTATGGAAACTGGTAATCATAAAATCAATCAATCTACATACTTCATTTACTGAAACAAAATTTCTAATTTGAGATCCATCAGAATTAATTATGATTTCTTTATTTAAAACAACTTGTTTACAAAAATCGTTTACTGCTAATTTCCAGCAATTTAAATTTTCATTGGAGGGTACGCCAAAAGTGTTTGATAATCTTATAATATTAATTTCAATTAGATTTTTATTTTTCAACAATGTTTGTTCAGCAATTTTTTTAGATACTCCGTACGGGTGTTCTGATATTAATGGGCTTTTCTCATTTAAGACTCCTTCAAGCCTTGACTTGTAGACGTGAGCAGAAGAAAAATATATAAATTTTTGAACTTTATTATCAATTGCTTGTTTCACAAATGATCCTAAAATATTCTTGCTAAATTTATGAGATTCAAGCGGGTGCTTTTTTGAAAAATTTGCATCAGGTGACGCACAATGTATAATAATATCTTTCCCCGAACATATGTTTTTTAAAGACGATGTTTTATTCCAATTAACATTTAAAGTTTTTAATTTTCTAAGTTTTGATCCTATAATAGATCTAGAGCAAATTGAAATTTCATAGTCATCCTTTTGACTCAAAAACGCGGCTATTGATCCTGCTAAATAACCTGTCCCTCCTGTTATTAAAATTTTTTTCTTCACCCTATTTTATTTAATACCAAAAAAATGGAACTTTTTTGTCATTTAGAGAAAAAGTGGTTGATTCATAAGGGTCGTGCTCAATATCCGTACAATTGACAAGTAGTGCATTTGGACTAGAAAGGCATTTAAACCCATAAATAACACCTGGGGGGATTGTTATTCTAAAATAATTATGTGGTCTACCGAGGTTTATCTCTATTAAATTATTAAATGATGGTGATTCTTTTCTGTAATCATACAATACCATTTTTATTGTACCTGAAGGAACTGAAATATTTTGGGTTTGTTTTGAATGTAGTTTCCATCCTTTTATAGAATTGTAATTTATTTCAGAAAAATAACATTCCCCAAAGTTTTTAAATTCTGGTGAGCTTAATTTTATCATATGTAAAACTGATCCTTTAGAATCAACTATTTGATTGAGCCTTACAATTATTACTCCGTTTATTTC
>Ga0315315_10002535_pt1 | contig 16753 bp, 13 predicted proteins | sample M140m3416metaG_FD_203699 | JGI IMG/M metagenome (GOLD analysis project Ga0315315, IMG submission 203699) | Ammonia-oxidizing marine archaeal communities from Monterey Bay, California, United States - M1 40m 3416 | ecosystem: Environmental > Aquatic > Marine > Intertidal zone | place: USA... | reverse complement strand
AACAAAAAGGTAAATAATTATGCGTTTTTCATACCATCCATCAATGTGCGATCCATCATTTTATCTGGAGCTTGGTAAAGCTGCTGAAGCTGCAGGTTTTGATGCAATCACATTCCCAGATAGTATCTGTTATCCAAAAGAATGTGATTCAACTTATCCTTACAATGATGATGGAAGCAGAGAATTTCTGGATGGTGTTCCCTTTTTGGAACCATTTTCTATTATTCCAGCTATTGCAGCTGTTACTGAAAAGCTAGAGTTTTCAACATCAGTTTATAAGCTGGCTCCAAGACAAGCTGTAACAACTGCAAAATTTGTTACCACTCTGGGTGTTATGACAAATAATAGATTTCACTTTGGTGTAGGAGTGAGTCCTTGGTATGAGGATTTTCTTGCTACAGGAGAGCGTTGGGAAAAACGTGGCAAAAGAATGGATGAGCAAATTGATATTCTTAAAGGGCTAATGAATGGAGAATACTTCTCTTATAAAGGTGAGTTTTATGATATTCCTGAACTAAAGTTATGCCCTGCACCCACAAAACCTGTCCCAATATTAATTGGAGGGCATTCAAAGCTTGCGCTCAAAAGAGCGGCAAGAGTTGGAGATGGCTGGATAAGCGCAGGATTGAATCTTGAGCAAACAAAATCACTGATTGATCAAATAAATGCATTTAGAGCAGAATATGGAACGCTTGATCATCCAAACTATCAATTTCAGGTGATGGGAGAATCAGCCTACTCGCCAGATGGAATTAAACAGTTAGAAGAATTGGGTGCTACGGAAGTTATAGTAGCATTTAGAAACACCTATGAAGGCGGGCCTGATGAAAGAACGCTTGATGGAATGATAGCCGAAATTAATTGGTACGCTGAAGAAGTAATAAATAAATCCAAATAATTGGTCGGGATGGCCGGATTTGAACCGACGACCACCTCACCCCCAGCGAGGTGCGCTACCAGGCTGCGCTACATCCCGAAATTTTAAGTTTAGATTTTGACCCAATACCAACGGTTAATTTCTATAAAAATATCTATATAACTTGAATTGTTCAATTTTATCGATAAAATAAAGACTTTGATACTAGTTCTACTTGTAACAGATAGATTATTAGAAATAAAATGTTATCATATGTTTAATTATGAAACATAAATTTTTACAGAGAATTAATTTAATAAATATAATGGAGTTTAAATATGGCCAAATTTAAAAAGAACTTGAGGTATGTGCTCGCTCTATTGCTTGCGCCTCTTACTGTAACTGCACAAGCGGATGACGAAACTCCAAAAAAAGCAGACACTAAAAAAGATGCTAAGGAAGCTGCATCTGGAAAACTAAATGTTGGCCTAATCGCTGGAGCTGTAGCACTTGCTGTAGCAGCAGCAGATGATGATAAAAAAGCTGCTCCTGCACCGACTCCAGCACCGACTACTCCTGCACCGACTACTCCAGCACCAACTACTCCAGCACCAACTACTCCAGCACCAACTACTCCAGCACCTACTGTTATAGAAGAGTATGAGATCGACACAGTTGAAGACATAACTATTACTGGAACTGCTACAACCACCGGAACAGCAACAGCCACAGTAGCTTCCGGTACTGCAACAAGAACAACAGGCACCACCACATCAACTGGTACTACAACAGCAACAGAAACTGCTACTGCGACAGAAACTGCTACTGCGACAGAAACAGCCACAGCTACAGCTACTGAAACTGCTACTGCAACCGCTACAACCACAGCCACAGAAACAGGCACTGAAACAGCAACTGCAACATTTACCTTCAACAATGGCAGCACTATTACTGAATCAGTTACAGTTGTTGAACAAGAAGTTGTAAACGTTGTTGAAGTCGAAGAAGTTGTTGAAGTCGAGAACGTAGTTGAGGTTGAAGTAGTCAACGAAGTCGAAGTTGAAGTTGAAGTTGAAACCGAAGTTGAAGTTGATGTTGAAGTTGTAAATGAAGAAGTAATAGAAGTGATTGATAATCTTGAGGCAGTTGTCGAGGTTGTCCAAGAAATAGAAATAGAAACTTCAACTCCTGGTACTGCACCTGGAACAGCTACAGCTACAAGAGTTCAACAATAATTCTGATTCTTTTTTTAAAAAAACCCTTGCTATCAAGGGTTTTTTTTTCTTAAAATTTAATCATCAAAAACACACCTGATAGATAGTAATTTACAATCATGTAAATTCAATTGATAGTTTTTGTTGTTAATCTTTAGATAAAAAACTTATTTAAAAAAATACTGTATTTCTATCTTAGGTAAATATGGGTGAATTTTTTGAATAGACTTTATTACCTGTCCTTCTTGGTTGATTGCATACTGATTAACAGCTCTCCAATTAATTGAGTCGATTGAAATTCTCTCCATGAATTGAGAAACTTCAATAGTCTGCTCAACATGGTTGATAAAAGTTGACCCTTGAAATGAGATAGATTGCTTTCCCATAAGGCTAAGTGCGTCAGGATTGTATAAGTCAAGCTGGATATTACTTTTATAGCCATCAATCCATTCAGGATTTGCAGCTTTGAAACTAGAATCATATTGCAGGCCAACTGTTTTAATAATTTTACCGCCATAAGTATAGATAAGCACTCCATCTTCTGAAACCCACTCATATAGGCCATCATCTATAGAAGATAATACAACAATTGATTGTCCAGAATTACCAATGCTTAAAGAAGCATAAGAAAATTTAAAATTTTCATAAAAATCTTTTGTTGAGTCCAGCTCTGGGGTACCAATCATACTCCTCATACTCAAATATGCTTCTTTATAAAACTCGGCAGGTATACCTGAACAAGAATTCAACAAAAAACAAAGTATTAATAACAATCTAGTCATAGAAATATTCAAATGTATCGTAAATATTATTTTTACTTCCCTCGTGAGTTAGTCCCCACAAATCAAGCGATACGTTTACCCTTTGAGCGCCATCTCTTGTACGAGGCCTCATACCATAACCAGTTAACTTTCTGCTATGGCTGGAAATAATAGTATCGATAGGCATATAAAAGTAAAAACCTTTATCAAAACTCCCCTCACCAAATTCTTCATAACTTATATCAGTTCTGCTAGCATAAACTCCTATTCTTAATCCACTATTAAAGGATCTAGATAAATCTAATGTGAACCCAGAGTCTTCAGCAAGATATCTGCCACCAATTAACTTAACTAATACATCAGTAGATGGAATTTCAGCATAAAGAGTTACATGGCCTGTAGTAGTTTTATAATCTTGAAATTTAAATTTTTGGTCAAAGGCTCTTTGTCGGACAGAATAAAGTTCTGCGCCTACTCCCCAAAATGAATCAAAGGGTCTATATAGAATTTCTCCACCAATACCTCCAAACATAGATTCATATAGGCCTCCAGAAAATTTAAAATATAATGATTGAGTTGGATGTTGAAAATAGTTAAGTTGCGCTCTCTTTATTATTAAACCATCTCCTTCTTTTAAGTACTGAATCACATCAGTTCTTACATGAGGGAGAATACTATCTGAACCTTGTTCAAGAACATCGAATGAACTGAAAACAGGGTGAGAAATATCTAACTGAAGATTTAAACTATTGTTAAATAAAATTTCTGTTTTGAAATTTAAATCTAAAGAGCCAGCAAAAAATCTATCTGCACCCCCTATGTGAGTCGCAAAATCTGGTGCAAGTGAATAGAAAAAAACTGGGTAATTGAACGCGGGTCGATATTGATGTTTAGAATTCTTAGAATAGCCAGAATCAATTAAAGCTTTATTTTTAAGGGTTGTAAAATCTCGATTATTTTTAAAAGCAATGTAATCATCTCTCATTACACTGATGGAAGATAAATCAAATGCTCTATTTTGAGAAATTAATTCAAATTCATCGATCTCATCATGGGCAATTTGATCCAAGATGCTTAAGGCTCTGCCGTATGCTTTGGAGTAACTAGTATATTTGGACTGCGAGAAAGCAATAGATAGCTTTGTATCTTCAACTCCAACTGTTCTAACATTAATCTCTTCTTCTTTTAGATATTGCAATGATGCAAGATACAAATATCTAGAATTAATTGCGGTTGCTTGTTTAATCGCATCACTTGAATCTAAAATTTTATGGTCATTTTTGGGAATGCTTGAAGATTTTCTGGAAAAATTTTTCTTTAGAGAAAAGCCAAACTGCAAAGTGTTACCTCTCACTCTGCCTCCAAAAAAACTTAAATTTTTATTTACTGTGTAAACTAGACCAAAATTAATACGTGAATCCAACTCTTGTTTTTTGTTGCCCTCTATATCAAAGTTTGTAGAATCATACTCAAGTTTAATCCTTAAGCCCTTTACTTGAGGAATGAAAATTTCTGCTCCGCCAAATAAACCAACTTTTTCATTTCGAAAATATGAAGAGGTTGAAAAGGTTCCGCCCTTATCAGCTTGACCAGTATATGCTCCCCTATCTATAGAAAATCTATCGGCTAATTTACCAATAGGATTTGAAATTCGGTTATTTGACATAGTTCCCCAACCCATGCCAATTGAAAAATCTATATTTTTATAATATTTTGAAGCAACCAAATACTCTGAAGAAAATAAGCTTGTACCAGCAAGGTCCTTGAAGCCTAATGCAATTTGCGGCAAAAATCTTGACTCATTTAACAGCTTAAACTTAACATCAAAACCTTTATCTTTAAAAGTTTGATTGCCGCTAAATGCATATACATTACTGTATAGCCTATCTCTGATATCTGTATATTGATAAATGGCTTCCATCCATTGAAATGGATAAGCTACACCTGCCAATCTTGCATAGGGTTCATGACTTGCAAAGCTTAATGCTATTGTTCCTGGTTCTTGAAACCTTGCAGATGGCATATTTAGAAGCCCAGTAGTTCCCCAATTTGAGAAACTCGGATCAAATGATTTATATAAATAATCTTTTGAGGATGCGTTTAAATCAATTGCAGATGCTAAAAATAATAAAAAAACTATTATTAGTTTTTTTTTCAATTCTAGTTATTAGAGATAGCTGAAATAGAGGCTGCTGTAATAGATAAATTTGCTAAAATTGGGGTAATTACCTCCACCAATGCAAGACCTTGCAATGGCCTAGCTTTTCTAGGAACTATAATAGTTGAGCCAGGGAGAATGTCTTCCGAACCCATAAAACTAAAGTTTCCAGACGGATTTACAGACTTACCATTAGGCAAGATAAAATAAGCCAATCTTTTATCGGCAGTTGTTTGATATCCACCCGAAAATTCGATGTAATCCTTAATACTATATGATGGAACATACGGGACCGTTACAGGGTTTAAAACTGCTCCAACAACAGAAACAGAGCTAGGTCTTTTAGGGATAAGGATACTATCTCCAGGCTCAAGCATAATATTGTATTGAAGATTATTATTGATTCTTCTTATCTCTAACTCTGTGACAATTCGTCCGCTTGGTTTTGCTTCAGCGATTGTACTCATAAGTTGATAAAGTCCCAATATATCATTTGAAGATTGCTTAACTATTCCAGTCGCTGCAGCATTGCTAAGAATATTTGCTAATTCTTTCTTTGATCTTTCAAGCGCAATAATCTCTCGCTCAAGAATTGCATCTCTAGTAAAAATACCCCCTTCAGGATAAGCATTAGCAGTATAACCGCCAGCTCTTTCTAATATATCTAAAAGTGTAGTCTTGGAATTAATTGGATACTTTCCAGGATATTTAAATTCTCCAACCAAATTTACGAATCCTATGTCATCCTGAGAGTTCTCCAGAACAATATTTAATGATTTTAAATTATTCTTATCTTCATCTAACTCTCTGGTAATCTTTGGCTGAGCATCATTTAATGACTCAACTTGGTATGAGACCTCTTTATTAGAATTAATAATACCACCGGCAAGTTTTAACGCAGCAGAAGCCTTTACCATTTTTGATGCAGGATAAAGACCTGGATTTCTAACTGATCCATAGACAGGGATTGCAGCACTCAAAAGTACTGGAGTCAATTGAGGATAGTTATTTAATAATTCAGGGCAGATATCAGAGTTCTTACTTTCAAATATAGATATTTTTGATTTAAATTTAATATTATTCTGAGAGCCACCATAGGAGTTAACTAGAGTAAGGCATTGCAGCTGAGTAATATTATTTGCAAGATTAACAGATTCTAAGTTTTTAAATTTCGGTGAATTGCTTTGATTGTACAAATTTTTGAATTCAGAATTTAAATTTTCTTTAGATATGGAGCTAAAAAGACTCTGATTAAGGTGAGCCTCCAATATATTGGAGTGAAGAAATGAAACATCATCGTGGGAAAAGAAATATACCCTATCATTTGATTTGAGTAGAACTTTATTTAATGAATTTTGATCCATTAGGTCAAAATTTATTAATGTTGATGACCTAGTAAGCCTATCTTGCCGCTCTATTAAACCAAAAGCAGTATAAGTCTTCTCTATGAGGTCACTATTTATATCTACAATTGACCCAAGAGTCATATTCTCTTGAAATGCTCTTTTGCCCGGCGATCTAACAGCCCCTAAAATATTGATTTGATTGATGATTTCTCCTTGCGATGCTCTAACCTCAAGAACATCACCAGCCTTCAATTGCATCGAAAAATCTTCAACATTTAGAATTTCATATTGACCCAGCTTATTTAATCTTTGTAATGTAACTGATGATTGATCTGCATATGACGAAAAATCTTGTGCAAAGAATAGCAGATCTTTTACAGTCTCACCCTTCTTAAATTCATATCTACCTGGACGATTTACCTCTCCAGAAATTTTTACAATATCTGATGCACCAGTTACCACAACTACATCACCTGACTTAAGATTATAATCTTCTCTGCTGTCACCGTTAATTAGTAAATTGTACAAATCTACTATCTCAGGATCAGAATTTTTTCTCACCACCTTTAGGTTTCTAAGAGAAGAGTTTTGTTTAAATCCTCCTGCAGCTATCATGAGATTAATCAATGAGCCTTGTGCATTAATAGTATAAGCATTTGGAAACTTGACAGAGCCAAGTGCAAAAACACGATTAGCTCTTATTTGTTCAAGGTAAAGTGTTATCTCGGCTCCAATGTACTTTGTTGAAACAATCTTTTGCAAATTTTTCTTAGCTTCACCTAAGGTTTGTCCTGCTACTGAGACACTACCAACCTGTGGAATATTTAATTTACCATCTTGCTTAACCTGGATTAATTCATCTTTAGTGGTATCACTTATTATCATTACCCCAAGATAATCTCCCGATTTAATTATATATTCATCATTTAATGGAATATCTTCAACTAAGGATGTCGATAATGGGAAGCCGCCAAAAAGATCTGTACCAAAAAGAATATCAGCGTCATATTCCTGATCAAAGTTTTGCATTGAAAATTGATGATACTCATCAATTAAAAAACATGCCCTAGGGTCTTTTTTGCATAACTTTGTTGCTAAATCTAATCTTGCTTTTTTTAATTCAGATAGAACTTCCTCATCTTCACTAGAATCACTAACGCTTTGAAGCTGTGATACTACGTTTGAATATTCGTTTTTTGTTAGAGAGCTAAAATTTTCTTGGTCTCCGCCAAGTGATATGCTTGATGAGCTGGCATCAACATTTTCTAATATGCCCTCTAAATTCTCTAAAATACTTAAATCTTGAGTGTATGCTGGAACAACAAGGAAGTATATGATTGAAGGGAGTAGGACCTTAGATAAATTTTTCATTTTTTTGCGCATAAAGTTAACGTCCAATTTTAACACTTTTTTTTATATAAAATTAGGAATTTCTTCAGACAAGAATATCTTTTTAGAAGCGAGAAGTAATTATTTATTGGTAATATTTGTGCCTGCTTTTAAATAAATACATCCTAGTAACAATGGTGCATAGGAGCAAATAATTAAGAATATGGGATTAATATCAAAAATAAATAGTAAATTTGCAATAGGAAATAAAAAAAATAGATTTACTAATATGCACGTGCAAGTTACTAGGGAATGTGAATTAAGTTTTCTAGCAAAATTTTGATATGCGTGAGAATTGTGCGCTGAATGGAATGATTGATTTCTAAATATTCTTATTATTAGTGTATAAGTTGTGTCTACAATAAACAAAGCCATTAAAATTATTCCAGCATAAAAGAGCTTTGGATCTATGCCTAGAAAGTACAAAACATATATTCCAATTAAAATACTCAAAGTAATGCTTCCAACATCTCCAAGAAAAATTTTAGCTTTATGGAAATTCCATAACAAGAAGCCGCATAATATTGATATATAAATCAAAAAGTCTTCAACAGGGTATTGATATTCATATTGTGATAGTAGGAATGCTGAGCATAAAAAAAAGCAAATAGCTTGCGAAGTAGCAAGCCCATCAATTCCATCCATAAAATTAAATAAGTTAACAAACCAAACAAATAATATGGCTAGCGTAAATTTTAAAGCAAAGCCTGAAAGAAAGAATACCTCAGCACTAGGCGAAAAATCAGCGAGGGAAGAGAAAAAGATTAAATATATAGCACCAATTAATTGAACCAAGAGTCTTGGCTGATATGAGATTGAGAAAATGTCGTCTAGGAAACCAATAGTAGCAAATATCAAAACATATATTATTAGGTGGGCATATAGCTCTGTATTTGATGGAGAGTGAAGATTAAGAGCAAAAAATAGCATCAAGGAAAAAACAATAGCCAAGCCACCACCCCTTGGAACAATGGAACGATGCATTCCTCTGTCATTAGGAAAATCTAAAACTTTAAATTTTTTAAGAAAATATTTAACGCTCGCAGTTAATGTGAAAGAAAGAGTAAAAAATAATAAAATTTCCGCGTAGATATTCATAAATTAGATTGATTTGTGAAGTCTAAAAATGAATTTTTGATATCATAAGCTTGCTTCCAATCTAAATCATTCTTAATTAAAGAATTATCAATTTCTAGATTCCCAGTTAATTTAGCAAATTGATCATTTTTACCAATAATCTTAAAAATAAACCTTAAAAGAATCTGTGGAAATGGAAATAAAAATGGTTTTTTTTCGATTGCCAAACCTAATAGTGATATTAATTCAGGTAGAGATATTGCATTATTATCTGATAATAAATAAAGTTGTTTAAGATTACCTGGGTGATTAATTATAGCAATTACTACATCTACCAAATTATATGCCGAAAGAAGACTTCTTTTATTTTGAATTGACTTAAATGGAAGCGGCATAAATAAATTAATAGCTTTTGTTAACAGTCTTAAATTTCCTTTTACACCAGGCCCATAAACTAGGGGAATTCTAAGAATAATCAATTCTGTTTTAGAATTTTTAAAGATCTTTTTCAAGCCTTCTTCTGCTTCAAATTTAGAAATAGCATACGGCCCAACTGGATTAGTAGCTGAAAGTTCGCAAAAAGATTCATTAGCTTTTGTGCGCTCGCCATTAACCTTGATTGTGCTCAAAAAAATAAATTTTTTAACATTACTTTCGATGCTCTGCTTGGCCAAGTTAAGAGTTGCTAGCGTATTAATTTCTTTATACTCTTTCCTTTGGTCAGAATGAAATTCATTCATCACGTGCGCTTTTGCAGCTGCATGAATTACCATATCAACTCCATCTAAAATTTCATAAAGATGTGTATGTTTCTTAAGATCGATTTGAAAATGATTTGGATTCGGGCTATTTGATCGACTGATAGATTTATATTGAATATTGTGGCTTTCAAAATATCGGCTCATAAATGAGCCAATAAAACCTGAAGAGCCAGTTAATAGTATCATTTAGTTAAACTGCACGTTTGGCAAGTTGAAGTAACCAAAACTCAAGCTCATCTAATATCTTGTCTTTGTTAAAATGCTTTTGAGCATATGCATAACCGCTCATACCCATGGCTAATCTCTCCTCATTTGATAACATAGCTAAGTTTTTTATTGAGCTAGCAAGCGAATCAGCATGGCCTGGTTTAGAAACAAAGCCTGAACGCGCATCTTGAATTACCGAAGCTCCCTCGCCTGACAAAACTGCTAAAACTGGTTTGTTTGAATTAAGATACGATTGCACTTTACCAGGAATTGTCTTATCAAGAATATTATTCGACTTTAATGAAACAAGAAGAGCATCTGCCTCATGAAAAAAAGTTGGCATATCAGTTATTGGGTACCTTCCTAATAGAATAATATTTTTCTGCAAATCATTAATTTGAATAAGGCTTTTTAAATTCTCTTTAAACCGGCCATCTCCAAGAACATATAATAGAATTTTTTGCTCTTTAGATGCTGATTTAACTGCAGACACTATCGTAGGAAAGTCTTGTGCTTCGCCTATGTTGCCAGCAAAAATAATTTTAAGGATAGCAGGATCATCAGAAATTAATCCTGTTTTTGATGAAATGGGGTTTGAATAAACTTCTTCAATCCAATTTGGAAAAAATTTAACATCTGCATCATCGGAGCAATATTTTTTTATTTCTTGGACAAAACCTCTGGATTGACCAAGGATAAGGTCGCAATTGTTGTAGATAAATTTCACCAATCTATCCAGTATTTTCCATATAAAAGTTTTTCTTTTTAGTATTCCTACGGCCTCTAGAGTATCTGGCCATAAATCTAAAACCCAAAACGTCACTGGGATCCTAAAAAATTTTTTTATAAAAATAGCAGGCAAGCAAACAGTTATAGGCGATGGCTCAAAAACAAAAATATTATCAAATTTATTATTTTTTGCGACGCGTAAGCCATAGATTGTTCCAAAAAAAATAAATGCAAAATAATTTATTATAAGAGAAATTTTTGAACTCCCTCTTGATGGAATTGGGCATCTGATTACTTTTGAACCAGAAAATTGGTTAAACTTTTGTTTATTTTTAACGTACTCCTCAAAAATTTTTCCTTCTGGATAATTTGGCCGCCCAGTTAATACTGTAACTTCATGACCTCTTTTAACAAAATCACTGACAAGTTCATTAATTCTAAAATCTTCAGGGAAAAAATACTGAGTAACAACCAGAAGTTTCATTTTTTCCAAACATTGCTATTTATATAATTGATATAACTTAGGATAATTCTAGGAATTTTTTCAGATACATTTTCATACGAATAATCTTTTACAGGTTGGATAGTCCTCTCCAAATCTCTTTTTTGGGTTTTAAGTATCTCTAGACCTTGTAAAACTCTCTCCTTTTTTATGCCTGTCATCATTACAGCTGCTTCTTCCATTCCCTCTGGTCTTTCATGAGCATTTCTTAAATTCAAAGCAGGAAAGTTTAAAATAGATGACTCTTCATTGATTGTCCCAGAGTCTGAAAGAGTTGCTTTTGCTGAAACCTGTAAAGCTACGTAATCTATAAAACCAAATGGCTTATGTAAGAAGATATTCTTATGGAGTTTAATTTTATATTTTTTAAGTGATTTACTGGTTCTTGGATGCAATGAGACCATTACAGGCAAACTATATGAAGAAGATACTGCATTCAACATCTCTCCAATTTCTTTAATTGAGTTTTCACCATCAACATTTTCTTCTCTGTGGAGGCTTACTAGAAAATATGAGTACTTAGAAAGACCTAAACTTTGTAAAATTGTAGACTTTTCAATTTCTGAAGCATGTCTTTTCAAGACTTCAGCAACAGGACTTCCTGTTCTAATGACTCTATCTGAAGCAAATCCCTCTCTCAATAAGTATTCTCGAGCAATATCACTGTAAGTTAAATTGACATCTGCAATATGATCAACAATTTTTCTATTTGTTTCCTCTGGCACCCTTTGATCAAAACATCTGTTTCCAGCTTCCATGTGAAAAATTGGAATTTTTTTTCTTTTTGCAGAAATTGCAGCCAAGCAACTATTTGTATCTCCTAAGACTAGAAAAGCATCTGGCTTAACTTTATCAATATGCTTTTCAATTTTTGAAATAATTTCTCCTATACTTTCAAGTGCAGATGATGTTGAGACCTCTAGAAAAATATTTGGTTTCTTTAGTCCTAAATCTTTAAAAAAAATTTCATTTAACTCATAGTCATAGTTTTGCCCAGTATGGACAAGTGTATGTTTAAAATATTTATCAAGTTTTTTTATTACCTCGGATAACCTAATTATTTCCGGTCTTGTTCCTAGTACTGTCATTACTTTAAGTTTGTGATTCATAGTAACTCCTCATAAAAAGTATCTGGCTTTTTCTGATCAAATATTTCATTAGCCCAAAGTGCAACAATTAACTCGTCGTTTCCGGTATTAGTAATATCATGAGCCCATCCAGGTATTGTTTCAACAACCTGCGGATTTGAACCAGATACAGTTATTGAAAAGGAATCTTTTGAGATGATATGTTTGAATTTAAATTCTGCATCACCGCTTAAAACAATAAACTTTTCAGATTTTGAATGATGGTAATGACCGCCCCTGGTGATCCCAGGCTTAGCTGTAAAAAATGAAAATTGTCCTGATGCCCGAGTTTGAAGTAATTCAACAAACCTTCCTCTTTCATCATCATGCGCTACCAAAGGATAAGAAAAATTTTCTGGGGATTTATGACTTAGATACGTTGCATATAATGCTCTTGTCAAACCCTCTCCAACTCTATCAATTACATTTGTATTTTTAAAACTTTGAATAGTTGCAGCAAGATCTCGAAGACTTGCAGTATAAGAATAGATATCTGTATTTCCCTGCTCCTCAATGTCTAAATCTAAGTGCTGCATTAAATTCTCGACTAAATCATCTATATATATAAGATTTAAAATCTTATCAGGATCGTCAATAATTATTGGGATATCGTTAATAACATTATGGCAAAAAGTTGCTATCACAGAATTGTAGTTTGGCTTGGACCACTTTCCAAAAATATTTTTAAGCCTATATATAATTAATTGATGATGTGTATTTAAAAATTCTGATTGAAAATGCTTTTCAGCCATTAGTTTTGATCGACCGTAAGGATTTTGAAGCTCTGCTTGAATTGAAGACGATATTATTACTTTTGTTTGGTCAGACTTTGCTGCTACTTCACTTGCAATAATCCTGCTTAATTCAACATTATCTTCTTGAAATTCTGACTCCTTGATCGGTCTATTTGAAGCAGCAAAGTGAAAAATTAGATTGCATTTTTGAATGCTTTTCTTTAGAAATTCTAGTGAATGCGACCTATCAAAGACTTCAAAATCATTGACATTTCTACCTCGCAAATGAGTTATGAAATTTTTTCCTAAAAAACCTGAAGAACCTGTAATTAAGATTTTCACTTCTTATTTAATAAGGAAATAAAATCTTGCTTTTTAAGCAAACTTTCCACCTCATCTAGGCTTAAAATCTCAGTATTGTTTGAATTATATTCTTGCAGAATAATTGAATCTTGCCCCTCATCGAAGAATTGTGAATAATTTAAATCCCTAGCATCAGGATGTATTCTAAAAAAATTTTCTATCTCATTAGCCATGGGCATTTCTTCAGAACTGATCAATGTTTCATACATTTTTTCGCCATGTCTTTTACCAATAATTTTAACTGGATAATCCTTATTTCCAGAGATTCTTATAATTGCTTGGGCTATATCCTCCACATAAGCAGATGGTGACTTTTGAACAAAAATATCCCCAGCATTGCCATTTGTAAAAGCATACATAACAAGCTCAACAGCTTCTGACAAGGACATAATAAATCTAGTCATCTTTGAATCAGTAATTGTAAGTGGAATGTTCTGGTTTATTTGATCAATAAACAATGGGATAACAGAGCCACGAGATCCCATAACATTTCCATATCTTGTCCCGCATATAACTGTAGTTGATCCGCCTTCTCTTGATTTTGAAATTAAAACTTTTTCCATTAAAGATTTAGATAGCCCCATAGCATTTACTGGATAGACAGCTTTATCTGTGCTTAGGCAAACAACTTTTTTTACACAAGCATCAAGTGCAGCATTCAGAACATTTTCTGTACCAAGAATATTAGTTTTTACTGCCTCTATAGGATAAAACTCACATGAAGGAACCTGTTTTAATGCAGCAGCATGAAAAACATAATCGACATCCTGCATTGCACCTCTGATTGACATTGAGTCTCTTACATCCCCAATGAAAAATTTTAGCCTAGGATCATCATATTGCTTACGCATATCATCCTGTTTTTTTTCATCTCTACTTAAAATTCTTATTTCAGAAACCTTTGATTTTAGGAATAACCTAAGAACTTCATTGCCAAAAGAACCTGTGCCACCAGTGATAAGAAGAGTTGAATTATTAAGGTTTAACATTGAGCAATTTTACCACATAAATTTTTTTGCTTAATGTTGTTCGCATCTTGAATCTGGTTCTCCTGGTCCGTGGTCAATGGAATATGACAATTCACCAAGATTCCTTAATTCATATATTTTGTAATCAGTTATTCGATAAACTAAGCATCTTAAGTTTGACCACATCCAACCAACCTTTCCGGCCTTGAAGGCTCCAAGATAAAGGTAATGATATAAAAAAAGAATTTGATATCTAAAGGGTAATTTATAAAAATATTTTTTTACAAACATCCTTCTTTCTAAAGAAGAGCCAAATAATTTTGGTTCAGCTGCAAAATTAAGATTTCTATGAACTGCAAGAGCCTCAGATGTGGTGTATTTATTTTGTTTATACAGCCAATGCTCTAAGTTTGGACTATCAAAATGTTTCAACTCTCCTGGGCAGAAGCCAAGCTTTCCGCTCACTTGAGGGTACTCATTAACAAGTGAGTCTGAAAATTTACAAGAGTTATTTTTCCATATTCGTAAAATTCTTTGATTTACTGGAAGGGGTTTATCTAAAAACCATAATCTTCGATTAATGTAAAAACCATCAAAGTGATTTTTTGCCGTAAGGCTTTTTATATTTTCTTTTAGCTCTTCAGATAAAATTTCATCTGGATCAAGCTTCATAACCCACTTTGATTTGACATCAAATGCGTTTAGAGCATAGTTCCATTGATCACCAAAATTTACAAACTTTTTTTGTATTACTTTTACATTATTATCAATACATAAATCAATAGTTTCATCTTGACTATAACTATCTAGAATATATATCTCATCAGCCCAGTCTTTAATATTCTGAAAAGCTCTTTTTAGGTTATGGGCTTCATTTAAGGTAATCATAATGACTGCTATGGAATTATCTTTATTTGTCATAAATGAATTCTGGTTTGTTTTTTTTGGTTAGAATCCATGTATAAACTTGATTCCATTTTAAAGCATTTTTTTTAAGTGAAAAATCTTCCATAATCCACCTTCTTCCATTCCTCCCCATTTGGTCTAACTCTTCTTTAGACTTCATAGAAGCTTCCCTAAGTGCTTGAAGTATGCTTTCCGGCTCGTTTGAAGTCCACCACCCTGCATTATTTGTATGAAGATTTTCCCAAGGCGTTCCTCGAGAAGCAATACAAGGAACCCCATATGATAAAGCTTCAGCAATAACCATTCCAAAGTTTTCTGAATAACTTGGCAGTATAAATAAATCAGATGAAACGAATTTATTTGTCTTGAGGTTACCACTTACTTCACTAGAAAATGTAATTCTCTTAATAGCAAGTTTGTTTACTAAAATTTTTAATTTATTTAAATGATTATATGAATCTGGCCCAACAATTTCTAAATCCCAGTCACTATGCTCATTTTCAAATATGCTCCAAGCTTGAATTAAATTTCTCAGGCCTTTTATAGGATGAATTCTGCCAAGAAATAAAAGTTTCTTTCTCTTGACAGTATTTGGCAAAGCAGTTCTTGTTATTGAGGGAACCTGAAGACCATTTGGAATTACGATGACAGGCTGAGTAAAACCCAGTCTTCTGATGTCATGCATCTCAGAATTTGAGGTTGCATGAAAAAATGTAGCTTTTTTTAATGCAGGTCTTTGAAGCACAATCCAATATATTTTTTTAAATTTAGAGCCAGATCTTAGTGCTGCTTTAGCAAGAGTTCCTCTTGGAGAAATAATAATAGGGATGTTGAATTTGTATGCAGCCCAGCTCGGATAAAGATTCTGCAATAGCCATAAGCTGTGATTATGAACAATATCAAAATTTTTTTGTTTTAATGATCGCTTGAGCCAAGCATACATTGATAACGAAAAATCTAGCTTGCTTAGTTTTAAAGTAACTGGAAACGTTTTAATAAAGGGATATTTGATAACACTATTCCTCGAATCAGTAGAGGCCAAAACAACTTTACATGAAGAGGACAGACTTTTGCACAAATTTAAAACTGACAATGACGGGCCCGCTGAAATTCTTCCAACATGTGGAATAGTGTGCAGAATCTTCATTGATAAAATTTATGTTGCATAAGCGCTATTGCCCATTTCTTAGACCATGATAGCCCTAAATGCTGTTTTTGAATAAACCATGATTTATTTTCCAGTGATGAATTGATCCATTCAGCTAATGGGGTACTAAATCCAGTTTTTGGTTTATTTAATATAAAGTCTGGTAATGGTGAGTTTGTAGAGGATGCAAGTAGTTGTTTTTTTGGAAATTTAGGCATCGATGGAATATGCTTTCCTATAGATTTGAGCAAATAAGAATCTACGAGAGGAGTTCTAAGCTCCAATGAGTGATGCATACTTGCCCAATCACTATCGCGCAGTAATTGATTATGCATATAAAAATTAGATTCAAGAAAACTTAGTTTAGATATATCGTTTAGAGCTTCAATCTTGGGCTGTAAATCAACATTGCTTGTACCCAAAAATGATTCCTCTAATTTAGAAATGCCTTCTTCAAATATATCAGCACCAATAAGTTCTAAAACTTCATGTGGAAGAAAATTCGAGC
>Ga0315315_10002532_pt1 | contig 16758 bp, 13 predicted proteins | sample M140m3416metaG_FD_203699 | JGI IMG/M metagenome (GOLD analysis project Ga0315315, IMG submission 203699) | Ammonia-oxidizing marine archaeal communities from Monterey Bay, California, United States - M1 40m 3416 | ecosystem: Environmental > Aquatic > Marine > Intertidal zone | place: USA... | reverse complement strand
AGCACAGCCAAGAGCCCGCCGAGACCGGCTTGGGACACAAGCGGTCGGTCGACGGAGCGGTTTCTCGCGTGGCTGGACGCGCCATTTGGCTCCGAATCCGAGGCTGTCCGTAGACCTTCTCGATCGGAAGAATCGGGATGCATCACAAGCTCCTGAGGGCTCTCACTCCGGCGCTATGTGTAGCCAAACAGGGGATTACACGCACCGGTCGACTGATCAGTACATCACTCGATCGTTTGGTCTTGGCCCCACTTTTCACGATACTCCGCCTCCGCAAGCGTCTCATGATTCATTGCCTGACCCGTGCCCTCGCCGCGCCTATTCTCCCACCAACTCCCGCTGGCTTCCAAAGCGGATTCATTCGACGCCTTGCTTCAGCTCCTACGTCCCATTACAGCGAATCGACCACGTATTCACTCGGAGTGGCTCATGCCCGCCGATCGTTCAGCGCCGAAGCCGGCCGGACTGCCGGAACCCGACGATCGGGACCTTCTACTACTGCCGCGCCTAGGGCGAACTGGTGGTGGCCCCGTCGTGGGACTCGGCCTGGTTGCCCTCCTGCTCTTCGCGTTCTCCGCGGGAGTCGCCTCCGAAGCCCAGGCCCTGTGGCCCTTCGATCGGATATTCGATCGCGGCCCTGTCGGCGAACGCTTAGCCGTCCTTCTTTCCGAAGCGATCCAAATCAACACGTCGAACCCACCCGGCAACGAGCGAGCCCTCGCGCGACGTTACGCCTCTGAACTCCGTCGCTCCGGGATTGATGCGCGAATCTTTGAAACTCCTAGTGAGGACGGTCAGCCGAGACGTGCTGCTGTTTGGGCGCGCCTCCCCAGTCGTGCCACGGGGGCTGCAAAGCGCCCGGCCCTCGGACTGCTTTCCCACCTCGACACGGTTCCGGCCAATCCTTCGGAGTGGAGCATCAATCCATTTGCGGGCGAAATTTGGGATGGCTTCGTTTGGGGGCGTGGGGCGCTAGATGCGAAGGGGGTCGGGGTAGGCCACCTAATGACGATGGTCGCAATCGCGGAAGCAGGCCTTGAGCTCGATCGCGATCTCATTTTTCTCGCAACGCCCGAAGAAGAAACGGGCGGACGGCTCGGTGCTGGCTGGATCGTCGAGAATCATCCCGAGCTTTTAAAAGGCATCGGGTACTTGCTCACCGAGGGCGGCGGCATTCAACTTCCCCGCGAACAAGAGGGTGCGCGACCGCCGATCTGGGGCGTCGCGCTCACAGAGAAGGCGCCGTGCTGGCTGGAACTCCGTGCTCTCGGCCGCGCTGGGCATAGCAGCTCACCTAATCCTGATGCCACAGTGCCACGACTCATCGCCGCGCTTGATCGCATCCGACGAGTCGAGTCTCCGCTCCACGTCGTGCCGCAAGTAGAGCAAATGTTTGCCGCGCTCTCGCCCGTCGCGCCTGAGTGGGACCGGATAGGCTACCTCTACCTTTCTTCGACGCTCAAAAACGACGAAGGCTTCAAGCGGCGCTTCCTGAGCGATCCGGGCCAGAACGCCCTCGTGCGTAATACGGTTTCGATCACCGTCCTCGAAGGCGCACCCAAGACGAACGTCGCCCCCTCCAGCGCACGAGCACAACTCGACGTGCGTCTCTTGCCCGGGGAAAACTGCGACACGTTCGCTTCGGCTATCCGCTCACTCGTCGATGACGACTCCATCGAAGTTGAAACGATCCTCAGTTTCCCGACCACCGCATCGCCAGGGGATACGCCGCTCTTTCGCGCCATCGAAGCCGTTGCTGAGCAGCAGACACCCGCCGGACTAGTCGTTCCCCGAATGATCGGCGGATTCACCGACGCTCATTGGTTTCGCGAACTCGGAATCGTCGCCTACGGTTTCGTGCCCCGCGCCCTCACTTCCGACGAAAGCGGCCGACTGCACGGGATCGACGAACGAATCTCCATCCTCAATCTCAAAGAGAGCGTCCGCCTAACGATCGAAATCGTTCAAGCGCTGGACAAAATCGAATCCGCGAGCGATCAGGTACCAAATGCCGAATAATGAAAAGGGCAAGCGATCGACGACTAGCGTCGAGACCGCTCACCCATTTGGCTTGACCTATCCCTATCGGCTGCCTCCTTAGCGCAGTTCCCCAATCGCCTGATGGAGGGCTTCGAAGAGCGGCTCGACATCGTTCACGTCGAGGCAGCTGAAGGCGACTCGGATATCCGTCGCAGACGTGGCGATGAGCCCGACTCCGTGCTGATCGAGAAGATGAACGCGCAGCTTCTCCGCGTCGATGCCGTTCACTTTCACCAGCATGAAGTAGCCGCTGTTAAAGGGATAGACGCTCCAGCTGTCGGCGAACTTCGACTGATTCGCGACTTCGAAGACGCGCTCGGCGCGAATGCGTAGGACCTCGCATTTCTCGTCACGCTCCTGCTGAAGCGTCGGAGAAGCCAGCGCACGCTCAACCAAGGTCTGCGAAAGCTGCGGAATATTTGAAACGCTACCTCGAATAGCGCCGCGAGTCTTCGCGTCCAGCGCATCACAAACCACGTCGGCCGTCTCGGGACGCCCCGGACCAAACGTGATGAAGCCACATCGCAGCCCCCACACGAAGAGTTCCTTCGTCGCGCCATCGAGCTTCACGGCCAACAGGTTCGGATGCTGACCCGCGAGCTTCCCGAAGAGCGACTCGGTCATAGACTCGCCACCGAGGTGATAGAAGAGCCCAAAATACGCGTCATCGCAGAGCACGACGAGCTTCGTTCCCTTTTCCGCCTGGGCCACGAGCGCCGCCGTGAGAGCATCGCCCTCAGCGTCGGTAGGCATATAACCGGTCGGGTTATTCGGAAAGTTCAGCAATACGACGAGCTTCTCACGCCCAATGGCGAGTTCCGCCAATCGTGATGCGAAAGCATCCGTATCCATTCCGCCCTCAGCACGGTAAAAGGGAAACGTTTCGATCTTCGCGCCATGATGCACCTCGAAGGTGAGGCGATAGTTGCCCCAAAGCTTGTCGGGCAAAAGAATCACGTCCCCCGGGTCGAGGAAGAGCTCACCGGCGAGCGATAGGCCATGGGTAATCGCGCTCGTTACGACCGGCTGACCGAAATTCTTGTCGCTAAGGGACGGGTTCTCCACGAGTAGCTTCTTACGCCACTCGTCACGAAGACCAGGCCGGCCCGCCGGCGGCGCGTAGGTCAAGGCATCTGCAGCCGACACGTCGCCTAGCTGACTCGAGATCGATGCCAAAGACATCGGCCCGCCATCTTCCGTCGCGATTCCGATCGTCGCGTTGAAACGCGTCGCCTTCTGCTTGGCCTCGGCGGTCTGGGAAATGATCCCCTTCGGAAAGTAGAGACGGCGGCCGTACTCGGAGAGCATCGAGAGCACTTCCGGACCGGCTTCTTCAAGCTTCTCGTTCAGGGACTGGGCGATCGGATTTAATTTGGACATAGATATCGAGGTACCAGAAGATCCGTGCGATTGCGTACGGATCGGGGGCAAGGGGAATGAGCGCGGGCGCGCCGGCGCGTGAATTTACCGGGGTTCGGACCGGGATCCAAGGCGTTTATGCAGGACGTGCATCAGGTCCGTGTATCCCATCTCACGCCAGAAGGCCTGGCCCTCGACATTCCCGGAGGCGACCTGGATTTCAACCCGGTCAACCCCGGCATCACGCACCCAGCTCATGGCTTCTTCGACGAGCTGCCGCGCGATTCCCCGCCGCCGGCACTCGGGACGAACGCCCAAGTCGGTGATCTCGGCGCGCTCGGTCTCCTCGAGGATCGGCGGGGCACGGTCGATCCTGACAATGCAGATGCCTTCGATGATCGATTGTCCGACTGAACCCGAAGGAGTCGCGTCAAATACAAGTATCTCGGCATCCGGATCACGAGCCATCGCTCGAAGAAGCTCTCTAAGTTCACCTTCGGCAACGGGCCCACGGCGCATTCGGAAAAGCGGGTCGAGGCCGGCGTGGTGCTCGGTCACCAAAGTCCACAGGGCAGCGACTCGGTCGATCTCCTGCATCCGCGCGACGCGCACTCTTCCTTCGCCCATGACCCCTGATTCTCCTTGACCACGCTCAGCTCAATTTAGATTGGCGTGCAGCGCCACACGGCTCGCACGCGCAATCACCTAGTTTCAATCCCTTGGGGCCTGGATCTGCACTCTACCTGCCGATTTTGAAATTGGGACCCACGATTCATCCTGTTCATGCGTGGGTTTGTGGACCCGGAACGGGGTATTATGCAGAGGTTCGTCTTCTTCCTCGAATGCTGTAAACGCCCAGTTGGAACTCATGTCGAAGCTCTGGATTGTCCATCGCCAAGCTCGCCGTCGGGACGCTCTCGCGCGGCTCGCTGGTCTTGCCGCTGACGAAATTTTTGTAGGCACCCCTGACGGTGCCGCATTCGTCGACGCCGCCGCACCGGCCGCCCTGCTCATCGCGCTGGACGATGACTTCGAACTCGAACTCGAATTCCTCCATCGACATCGCGAACGCCTTGAAGGCACTCGCCGTCTGCTTCTTGTCGCCCCGCAAGATGTCGCCGAAGCCAAGCGCCTAACAGGTGCGCAGAACGACGAAATCCTAGACACGCTACCCCACGCTCGGGACCTTCGTGCCTTCGTACTTTCTGCAGTCGCACATCGAAACGCCGAACCCCTCGCCGAACGCCGCGACCGAGAACGCATTGCACACCGCTTCGCGCGCTGGTTTGGGGAACTCGAAATTCCAGGCCTTATGCGAGCGCTCGACCCGTCGCTAGCAACTTTGCCTCTGCTGGTACGTGGCGCAGAAGGTTCCGGCCGCAGCCTAGTTGCACGTTATGTCGAGCTCTATCGGTTGCATGGTGGCGCAGGGCCGACGCTGCGAATCGATGCGCGTGAAGTTGTTGACCTCGAATCCATAGCGACACGTCTCCTTACGCGGAATGCCAGCGCCGAGAGTTCGGGGCCGGCGGCACAGAAGCGCATTCGCACAATTTGGATTGATGAAGCCGATGCCCTCGCACTCTCCGTCCAGCGTGGACTCGCCGAGTGGCTAAGACTCGGCACCGCGCCGGGACTCGCCGTCGCCGATACCCTTAGATGGGTCGCAACCGCGGGACCCGCGGGCATGCGGGATCGCCTCGATCCGCTCTTAGCGGGTGCATTTGCACCATTGGGCATCAATATTCCCCCATTAGTCGATCATCCCGAGGCACTCGAGTCCTTTGCAGCACAGATTGTCGCGGAGTGGACTTCGCGCGTCGGTGGCCCAGCACGACGGCTCTCGCCGGATGCACTCGACGCCCTAGATGCTCATGCCTGGGTTGGCGATCGGGCGGCCGTAGAATCTTTGCTGATCTCGGCGCTCGCGAATACGTCCGGCACTTCGGCCGATCCGCTGCACTCCGAGGACCTCGGTCTCCCCGGGATTAACCTGCACTTCCCCGGATCGGACGCAGGCGCGCGCGCGGATAATACGGACTTTGCCGGCGGTCATGTCGAAGCAATCGATCCCGAGCCTGCGCCGCCGGTTGCGTTCGCTGAAGCCGAAGTGATCGCGCCCGAGCCGCTGCAAGCGCCAAGTGATCCCACGTCTGATTTCGAACGCGCTTTTTTGGAAGGACTTCCGGAAGCGCCTCCGGCTCTTACCCAAACGCCTAGCACCCCCTCTGATCGTGCTTCTGATCGCGGCGCTGCTCAACTTGCAGACATGAACGGCGAAATCCTCGGCGATCCGAACGTCGACATAAGTACGGAGATGAGTGAGGCCACTTTCGATATTGCACGAGCTGGTGTCCGGCCGGCAGAGGAAGGCGGGAGCCAAAGCTGGAGACGACTCGCTCGAAGCCTCTCCCACGAAATCCGAAACCCGCTGGTTTCGATCCGCACCTTCACGGAATTGCTGCCCGAACATTACGCCGACGAGTCCTTCCGCGAGCGGTTTGCTGAATTAGTCGGCCGCGATGTCGCGCATATAGATGAGGTCGTAGACCGCCTCGCCCGCGCGGCATCCCAAGAAAAACTCGAAGCGGCACCCGTCGACGTCTCCGCGTTGATCGAGGGACTCCTCGACGAGCGGCGCGAAGCGATTGGCGAACGCCGCTTGCTCGTACTTCGCGAGTTGGAGCGCGACGCGCCGATCGCCTGGGCCGATGCTCATTCCCTCGAAATTGCGCTCGCCGGACTCCTCGATCGCGCACTCGCCGCCTTGCCTGAACGCGGCGACCTCTTCGTGGCTACTCGACGCATCGAACGTGGCCCCGACGGAACCCCCCGTCTTCGCGTACTCCTACGCCATCACAACCCCGAGCTCGCAAGCTCCGCTAGCCGTCTGCTTGGCGATGACCCCGTCCTAGCGGACGTCTCCCCAGCAAATAATGTCATCGAATACGTCCTGGCCGAGACGATCGTCGAAGCCAGCGGCGGGCAGCTCACGATCGACGCGACGGATGCCCAAGAAACGCTGATTCTGGTCGACCTGCAGACCCCGGCCTAGCGACTCGACACCTTCGCTTCGAATCGGGGCGAGTCGGGACCCGTGCGGATCGAGGTTCTCAGCAAAGCCACTGTGCAATCGACGTGATAAGCTCGCTGCATGCCTCGTATTCTCGTCGTCGATGATGAGCCCGGTGTGCAGGAATCCCTGCGGATGCTCCTCAAATCAGAGGGCGACGTCACGGTCGCGCCCAGCGTCGACGAAGCGCTCAAAGCCGTCGCTCAGCAGATCCCAGACGTGATTCTGCTCGATCTCGTCATGCCGGGTCGCAGTGGCCTCGAACTGCTCGCCGAATTGAAAGAGCGAGACATCCGCGCGCCGGTGATCGTGCTCACTGCGACTAATACAGTCAACGCCGCGGTGGACGCCATGAAACGTGGCGCCGCTGACTTTGTAACAAAGCCCTTCGAACTCGATGCCCTACGGCTCAAGGTTCGTGACAAGCTCGAGAAGCGCGAGCTCCAAGATGAAGTCGAACGTCTGCGTGACGAAGTCGAAGAGCGCCAACAGCTCGGGGCCATGGTCGGCCGCAGCGACGCTATGCGCGCGATCTTCCGCGCTGTCGAGCGAATTGCTAAAGCAGAAGCCACAGTCCTCGTGACCGGCGAAAGCGGCACCGGCAAGGAGCTCGTCGCCCGCGCGATCCACGAAAATTCTCCACGAGCGGCCGGTCCTTTCGTGGCGGTGAACTGCGGTGCCATTCCGAGCGAGCTGATCGAGAGCGAACTCTTTGGACACGAAAAGGGCGCCTTCACAGGCGCGACAGACCGCCGGGCGGGTCGCTTCGAGGCGGCCGACGGTGGCACGCTCTTCCTCGACGAGATCGGCGAACTCGCATTGGCTGTCCAAGTGAAGCTTCTGCGAGCGCTCCAGGAACGCACGTTTGAGCGAGTCGGATCGAGCAAGCCCATGACTGTTGATGTCCGAATCGTGACAGCGACGAACCGCGACCTTAAAGCGGACGTCGCGTCGGGCAATTTCCGCGAAGACCTTTTCTATCGGGTCGCCGTGGTACCCATCGCGTTGCCGCCTCTGCGCGAACGCCGCGAGGACATCCGCTTGCTCATTGACCATTTCATGTCCAAGCGCGCGCCGGACAAGAAGTTCACCGCCGCCGCTCTCGGCTCACTCGACGGCTATGGCTGGCCAGGCAATGTCCGCGAGCTCGAAAACGCGATCGAACATGGGCTCGCGCTCTGCGACGGGGACGCGATCGAACAAGACGATCTTCCCATTTCAATCGGGCGAACCGGTCAGGCCGAGGCGCTCCGAGAGGAGTGGCGGCAGGGTGGTCTCGGCTTCGAAGAAACCGTGCAGCGATTCGAAACAGACATTCTCCGTGAGGCTCTCGAGAGCCATCGCTGGAACCAGACCAAGACCGCGACTGCCCTGGGCATCACGCGGCGGGTCCTCAAGCTGAAGATGGACAAGCTGGGGATCGACGAGCAAGACGAAGAAACCGACTAGGTCGGGTGAGGGTAGGGCGCGGATCCAGTCTCGATTGCCCTATTCCTCCAATGCTTCGATATGCCGCGAGCCCGCGGAGCCCGTACCGCAGCGAACGAATCGCTCTCCTGCGGCGTTCCGAACGGAACGGTCCTTTTATTTATGTATTTCAGATACTTATGCCGTTCGCATGCTTGACCGATCCAGCTGGTACCGATCGGTCTTTTTAAACGCGAGCACGTTCGCAAATAGGGTGGGCTTGAGAATCCCTTGCATTCCAGCAGTTTGCGACGCCCGCCCGAATCCTGCGAGACCTGGCACGGCACTTGCTTTTAATGAGGGCATGACTACTAAAGACACACTCCTTTCCGTGCATGCCGGCAACCCTCGGATCCTGATCGTCGATGACGAGCGGGGGCCGCGCGAGTCGCTGCGCATGATCCTTTCTGGCAACTACGACGTTTCCGTCGCCGAGAACGGTGCCGAGGCCCTCGAGCTGCTCCGCACCGACACAATCGATCTCGTCACCGTCGACCTCAACATGCCCGGCATGAAGGGTGACGAGTTGATGCGGACGGTCCGAGCCGAATTCCCGCAGACCGAAATTATCATTATCACCGGCTGTGGCTCGATCGAAACCGCCGTAGAAGGCATCCGCCACGGCGTCTTCGACTACCTGACCAAGCCCTTCGACCTCGTCCAAGTAGGTACCTCTGTTAAGCGCGCACTCGAGAGACGACAAAGCCGCACACGCATGGTCCCCTTCGTAGATGACATCAGCCGCACCTTCATCCCCGACCGCGACTCCCAACTCGTTCTCGACGAACTTGATGCGAGCCCTCTCGCCCAGGCACGACTTCGCGCCGTACTCGAAGAGCCGGCGCTCAGTCCCGAAGCTGACAACACCAGTGGCGGAGGCCACTCGACAATCGAATTTCTCGAGGTCCTCGCAGAGACGGTTGAGAGCCGTGACCTCTTCATGCGCGGGCACGCTCGCCGCGTTGCGTTCTTCTCAGACCTGCTCGGCGCCGCCCTTTGCATCTCTCGCGAAGAACGCCAGCACATTCGTATGGCCGCCTTCTTGCACGATATCGGCAAGGTGGGAGCGCCTAGTGATGTCCTCGCGGGCGTCATAATGCCCGAACCTCAACGTCGCGCTGCGGTCCAGACCCACTCAGCGGTCGGCGAAAAGCTGCTTCTGCCCCTCGGCCTCGAAGCGACGATCGCGACCACGGTTCGCCATCACCACGAACGCTACGACGGCGCGGGCTATCCCGACGGCCTCGCAGGCGACGAGATCCCCGTGGCCGCGCGAATCATTGCGGTCACCGATGCCTTCGATGCGATGACTTGTGAACGGCCTTACCGCCGGGCGTTAACCCACGACGAGGCACTCGTCGAGCTACGCAAAGAAGCCGGGGCCCAATTCGATCCGCAAATGGTGCGTTTGTTCTGTGAACTCGTGATGGCCGGCGCAACGGATGCCATCGGCGAAACCAACTCTCTTGCCGAATGCGAAGCCGAGAACAGGCTCCGCGAACGAGGTGCAGCATGAGCCTTTCAACCGAAGCCAGTCTGGAAGGCGTCCCACTCCGCTTGGAGTCACGCAATCGAATCGTCAACGTCGTCGAGTACAGCCACTACCCGCGCCGCCTCGCAAGCGAGAGCCGCAGAGTCGCCTACACCCAGGACCGCTCCGACAGCGGCCTCGGTCTCGACCTGCCCGAACGCGTCCGACCCGGCGAGCTGCTTCAAGTCACTGTCCGCGACATTGACGGCAAGGCCGAAATCGACGGGCTCGCCCGAGTCGTATGGTGCCAAGAAATCGGCGGAGGACGAGCACGCGCAGGCGCCGCCATTCTCCGGGAAGATGGCGAGCGCCGCATGATGCGCGTCCGAGGACGAGGCGTGATTGCGACCCCGCCGTCCAATTTAGGTCATGTGCCTCGCTCTCGTTGAGTTCAAGCGGCAAAGCCGTCTCAATCTAATCGGGAGCAGGCTCGGCTTTTTGACGTCATATCCGCCGGTGTTCCAGTCACCGACGGCATAAAAAAGGGTTCAAGCTGAGGGGCAGGCTGCTGCGAGATCATCCGGGACGGGTACTCGTGGCCTTACCCTTACACCCTTCTTTATTTTACGAGCGGCGCGCAGTCGCGAAACGTTTCTCTCCTCGGGCCCTCGCGTCCAACCTGCTAGATTGCTCGTCATGTTTGGTATTGGCCCGATGGAGCTCCTGCTTATACTCGTCGTCGCGCTTTTGGTCTTGGGACCGAAGCGGATGCCGGAGCTTGCCCGCACTATGGGCAAGGGACTCGCGGAGTTCCGCCGCGCCAGTAATGACCTGCGGCAGACCTTGGCTCTGGACGAGATCCAGAACGAGCTGCGTGACGGTTTGGCAGGCGCAGGTACGATTCATAAACCCGTTAAGCGACCGGACGAGGAAGACCGTCCGGCGCAGGCGGGGGACGAAATGCCGGCGGCAGACGCAAATACCGAGGTAGATGCGGGCGACGGAGCCGCGGAAGACTCTGGCTCGGTCAATGCTTCGCCTTCATCACCGAGTGACGTATCCGCTAACTCGGATAGCCCAGCCGCGGCTGCAGACTCGGATCGTTCTGCGTACGGGATGCCTGATCGCTCCGGCGAGCTTCCCGTTGATGTGAACCCGCATGCGCATAACGAGACCGACGACACCTCTAATACAAAGCCCGCACGCCAAGCAAGTGCCGCGGACTCGAATCTAGGTAGCGTACCCGTTGGTGGCGCTACGCCGACGGGTGGCATGCCGGCTGGTGGAACCGCAAACAAAAAGCCCGGCGAATCGGAGCCCACGCGTGGATGAACGCGCGCTGCCCATCACCGATCATCTCACAGAGCTGCGCAACCGGTTGAGTTGGATCGTCGGGTCGATGATCCTAGGCGCGATTCTCTCGTTCAATTTCGCTGAACAAATTTTCAGCTACCTACTCGCCCCGGCCACCAACGCGTTAGGCGATAAGGGCAGCCAGCTCCAGGCCATCGCACCCACCGAAATTTTCTTCACCTACATCAAGTGCGCTTTGCTCTCGGGCTTCGTCCTGACGCTGCCTGTCTCCTTCTATCACCTCTGGTCCTTCATCGCGCCCGGCCTCTACGACAACGAACGCAAGGCCGTTCTCCCCTTCGTATTCTTCTCGACGGTCCTATTCGCCGGTGGCGCCATCTTCGGTTACTCCATGGTCTTCCCCATCGTCTTCGAGTTTTTTAATGGCTGGGACAACGAGTGGGTCGTCTCCGCATGGAGCATGAAGGAGGTCTTCAGCCTAACAACGCGACTCTTTCTTGCATTCGGCGTCGCCTTCGAAATGCCGCTCTTCGTCTTTTTCCTGGCGATCACCGGCATCCTAAGCGCCCGCCAACTCCTCGCCGGCACCCCCTACGCGATCCTCATCATGTTCATTTTGGGTGCATTGCTCACGCCGCCTGATTTCGTGAGCCAGGTCTTTTTGGCCGTGCCTATGATCGTGCTCTATTTGATTGGAGTCGGCGTTGCCTTCTTCTTCGAGCCAGAACGGCGTGAGGCCAGGGAAGCCAAAAAAGCAGATGGAGCGGTCGCGAAACGGGACTAGTCGATCCCGCGATCGACTTCAGGCCGAATGCCGGCACTCGGCACGACCGTCAAAAAGGCGAACAACTGATGAACTCGGGAGATAGGGTTTCTCTTAGTCCGCGGGATCGTCCGGGTCCTTGCCAAAAGGATCCGCCTACAACTCGCCGCCCATGCTAGACCTACTGCCCGCGGCCGTACTCGCAGGTACGCTTGTCGGCGCGGCAATCGTCGCCGGGCTCATCCTCGCGACTCGCGCCGCGCTGATTCCACCGGTAGACGCACTTCGAGCGATCTAGTTACGCGGTCACTCGCCTGTAAACGAACCGGACCACGCTCACCAGTCCGATCAAGGCCAGCACCTTCGGCACGGCCTGGGCTATGCGGATGACATATAGCCACGCGCCTAATGAATTGTCTTCATAGGCGTTCATCCGCTCTTCTCGCGGCACGAGGGTGTACATATTTTCAGGTACCCATTCCTGGCGGAACGAGAACACTTCTTCGCGATCCGGCTCAACGCGAACCCGAACCCAATGCCCATCCGGAGAACCGAACCCCTCGACTCGAGTCACGTTTTGCAGTGTCTCAAGATGTTCATCGTGAAGGGGCTTATCAATTCGGTACAAATGCGTATCGCCGTGACCAATAACGATCGGCTTTTTGAACGCACGGGCGTGCGCGACGAGTTTTTGCTTGAACCTCGTAAATTCGCTTCGTTCGTTCAGGAGCTGCGGCTCGAGCGCCTCGAAATACCGCACGCTGCCACTCGTAGGCCATGGGTCGGCCTGCAAAGCCACGAAGACGCCACGCGCATTCGTTTCCCCCGCAACACGAAACACTTCGTCGAGCCAAGCCTCGCCCGCATCGATCAAACGCAATCGGTCCTCGCGAACATCATCAAAGGTTGCGATTCCCGAGAAGGCGACCATATGAACCGTCGCAAAGACGACACCCTCTCGCTCCCAGATGATGTTCTCGACGACGTCGGAAAAGTCCGCACTCGCCGCCTGCGATCGGACGACAAAACCGGGCGCTCCTTCAACTCGGCCTGCGTTTGGAAAGAATATGCGGCGGACCCGAGCGAGAAAGTCTGTGCCTTCAAGCGACTCCCCGCCGCAGTCGGACCAATCGTTGTCCCCAGGAGTAAGAATGAAAGGCGGACCTAACGACCTAAAGAGATCGAGGCGCCCCTTGTAGAGGGCCTCCGTGCAATCCGTCGCCCTGGGGTTATGCAGATCACCGACATGCACGATCCACGAAAGCGATGGGGCGTCGCGGATATCTTCAAGCAAATGCGGAAAGCCCGCGTCATCACGCGGGAAGTAGGGGTAGTCCCCGACCAGAGCAAACTCGAAGGGCGCAGCAGCTTGAGTGGAGGAGGCACCTAACAAAATGGCCTGACAAACCAGGAAACTCCAGATTTGTGTTCGCGCTTCACCCCCCAGGCGTCTATCAATCAATCGCTGTCCCCCTAGAGAGGGGGGCATAGGGGAACAGATTCATAATGCTCCACGACCGGAAAGGGTTCGTAGTAGTGGTGCAGAAGTTCCCGCCACCGCTTGTATTGCGGGGAACCACGAAAGCCTTCGGTATGCGCCTCGAGCGTATCCCACCAAATATTCAGCAAGTATCGATTCCCATCTTCTACGCAGCGCCGAAGTTCATGCTTTTGATAGCCAACGGTCTGCGCAACGAACGCCTGTGCCTTACGGAAGTCACGTTCAAAGTTTTCCGCCTCACCTGGACGCACGTCCAAGATCGCCACTTCAAGAATCATCTGCGTTCACCGCCTTACATTTAACGCGCAGCACCCGATCACGAAGCCCGGCGTCGAAGCCGCCCTTTTTGCGCGCCACGATCGTCATCAATCGTGGCCCACTCATGAATCGTATATTCAAAATCGACCCTGTCTCTTCGAGAACCTCGAACTCGACCGAGCGACCGTCAATATCCACGAGAACCTGTCCCTTCGATGAATCCGACGAAGCGCGCGCCCAAACTGCATCCGACTTTGGAAGAGCGATCTCAAACGGACCGGACGTATCCCCATCTCGAGAAGCCCGATAAGCCACCGCTGCAATCACTTCGTCCTTTTCCAAACCGGAGAGTGCCGGCGCAGGTTCGGGCATGTGGGTCTCGATAAAGCTGGTGTCGTAGGCACCTTCTCGAAAGGCTGAGTTCTCGCAGACTCGCCGCAGGAAAGGCAGCCCCGTCCGAATCCCCGAGATGACATGACTCTCAAGTGCCTTTTCAAGCCGAGCTAAGGCTTCTTGGCGATCGCCTCCCGACACGATCAACTTCGCGATCATCGGATCGTAATGCGGCGTCACCGTCTGCCCGCCCTCGAATCCCGTATCAAGCCGAACTCCGTCGCCTTCGGGCGCGCGCCAATCAACAATCGGGCCTGGGGAGGGAATGAAACCCTTGTCCGGATCTTCTGCATAGATCCGAACTTCAATCGCATGACCTGTTAGGCGTACATCTTTTTGTTCGAGTTTGAGTCGTTCGCCCGCCGCCATACGAATTTGCATCGTAACAAGGTCCACGCCCGTCACACATTCCGTGACAGGGTGCTCGACCTGAATTCGCGTATTCATTTCGAGGAAATAGAATTCCCCCCTCGCATCGAGCAAAAACTCGCAGGTGCCCGCACCGACATAATCGACGGCCTGGGCCGCAAGCACGGCAGCTTCGCCCATCGCAGCGCGCATCTCAGCCGTCATCCCGTAGGCCGGTGCTTCTTCGACGAGCTTTTGATGCCTTCTTTGGATCGAACATTCACGCTCGCCGAAATGAAGCGTGTGCCCATGCGCATCGGCCATCACCTGAATTTCGATATGCCGAGGACCGATTAAGAATTTTTCGAGATAGACCGCTCCGTCCCCAAAGGCGGCTTCGGCTTCACTGGAAGCACGCTCGAGCGCTGCTTCGAGATCTGCTTCGTCATCGACGCGACGCATCCCGCGCCCACCGCCTCCTGCCGACGCTTTGACTAATACCGGATATCCAATCTCTGCAGCCGCCTTACGTGCAACCGCCGGATCCTTGATCTCATCACCACCCGGAACGACCGGAACGCCTGCCGCGATCATTCGCTCCCGCGCGGAGATTTTGAGTCCCATCGACGCAATGACTTCCGGCGTCGGACCGATGAACGTGATGCCCGCATCGGTCACTGCCCGAGCGAATCCTGCGTTCTCCGATAGAAATCCGTAGCCCGGATGAATCGCATCTGCGCCGACTTCACGAGCAATGCCGACAATGCGCCCTGCGTCGAGGTAACTCTCGGTCGCTCGGGCAGGCCCGCAACAAACTGCTTCATCCGCCGCGCGCACATGAAGTGCGGTCTGATCCGCTTCAGAGTAGATCGCGACCGAGGCAATCCCCATCTCACGACAGGCCCGCGCAATCCGAACCGCGATCTCGCCACGATTGGCGATCAAAATTTTCTTGAACATGGACGTCCCTCAATTACCGGCCCCAAAATGCAGAACGGCCGGACGACCCAAGATAGGGACCGACCGGCCGTTCGCGAACCGTGTCAAAAAATCGGGTCTAGCTTGAAGCGCTAAAGCGCAGCGATCTCGCCGAGCATCTGCTGGAGCTTCGTCTCGTATTCCTTGAGATCAATCGGCTCCCGAGCCACCCCAGAATCCATCGCCGCCTTCGCAACCGCCGGGGCCACGTAAAGCAGCACGCGGGGATCGAAGGGCTTGGGGATGATGTAGGTTGGCCCGAAGTCAAAGGACTCACCGGGGTAGGCCTGCTTGACCGCATCTGGAACCGCTTCACCGCGCTTCGCCAACTCGGCAAGAGCGTAGGTCGCAGCCTGTTTCATCTCTTCATTGATCTTCGAAGCGCGCACGTCGAGGGCGCCGCGAAAGATGAAGGGGAAGCCGAGGACGTTGTTCACCTGGTTGGCGTAGTCCGAGCGACCCGTCGCGCAGACGGCGTCCGGGCGCGCGGCCATGACTTCAGGCGGAATGATCTCCGGATCGGGGTTCGCCATCGCGAAGACCAGAGGCCGATCAGCCATGCTCTTCACCATTTCCTTGGACACGAGACCCGCCTGGGAGAGACCGACGAAGACGTCAGCACCAACAAGTGCATCATCGAGCGTGCGGCATTCGGTCTCCGCAACAAATTCTTCCTTATATTTATTGTAGCCCTTGCCCCGGCCCTTCCACATAACGCCTTGGGAGTCCGTCATAAGGATGTTCTCGGGCAGTACGCCGAGGTCCTTGTAAAGCTTCGCGCAAGAGATCGAGGCCGCACCGGCACCCGAGAAGACAACCTTTACTTCGCCAATCTTCTTGTTCTGAATCTCAATCCCGTTCAACAAAGCGGCGGCGGAGATAATTGCCGTGCCGTGCTGATCGTCGTGGAAGACGGGGATGTCTAGAGATTCCTTGAGGCGCTCTTCGATTTCGAAGCATTCGGGAGCCCGGATGTCCTCAAGGTTGATGCCACCGAAGGTCGGCGAAATCATCTCGCAGAAGCGGACCATCTCGTCGACATCCTGCGTGTCGACTTCGATGTCGAAGACGTCGATGTCGGCAAAGCGCTTGAAGAGAACGCCCTTGCCTTCCATGACCGGCTTGCCGGCGAGTGCGCCGATGTTGCCAAGGCCGAGGACAGCGGAGCCGTTACTGAGCACGGCGACGAGGTTGCCCTTGGCCGTGTACTTGTAGGCGTCTTCGGGGTTCTTTTCGATCGCGAGACACGGCGCAGCAACGCCAGGGGAGTAGGCCAACGAGAGATCGTCGGCGGTCACGCAGCTCTTGGTCGGGACGACCTTGATTTTCCCTGCTCGACCTTTTGCGTGATATTCGAGGGCGTCGTCGTTCAAGCTCACAACGTAATCCTTTACTTCTCCAGGCTGCCCAGCTCAATCGAGCTGGATCGGTCCCGGGATTGGAGGCGTGTTCGAGATCATCTGCCCGGCGCTAGACCGAAATTCGATCCAGAGAACGCGCGGGGCTCACCCATCGCGTTGTCGCACCGCTCAACCACTCGTTCGGGTCGATGCAGACAAATTTGCCGAGGGCCTGAGTTTTCACCCAGCCTCCGGCGAAGGAGCGAGATCCTATCAACCAGCGGCGGCATCGTCGATGAATTGACCAATCCGCCTGGGAGAAAATCCCGGGTTGTCGACAATCCATGGCTCTTCCTGCCGCACCCGGCATGCAGCTCGGCGGACAAGTTGAGTCATCCGGGAGGAAATCGGCGAAGAACCGCTTATTGTGCCGTGTAAGGAAATTTGACCCCT